>SKEM01000502.1_pt1 | contig 25685 bp, 16 predicted proteins | sample 4826731 | NCBI WGS metagenome assembly SKEM01 (sample SAMN11008809, study PRJNA524170) | human gut metagenome | biome: Human fecal sample; material: Feces; isolation source: fecal sample from pouch patient p37 | host: Homo sapiens | place: Israel: Tel-Aviv | collected 2015-07-27
CGGCGCAGCGATGGGCCGATGTCGTCCACCCGCAGCTCCACGACGGTTCGCTGCGAACCGTCCTGTGCCTGGTAGGAACGCTGGGTGAGCCGGCCCTGTGCAATGACCGTCATGCCCTTGGACAGCGAGTTCGCGATGTTCGACGCCAGCGAGTTGCGGGCCGAATCCCACGCCGAGCAGTTGAGGAACAGCGTATCGCCGTCCTCCCACTGGTTCGTGTTGCGGTTGAACTGCCTGGACGATGACGCGATCGTGAAGTTGACGACCGTGGAGCCACTGCCCACGGTGCGCAGTTCCGGGTCGCGGGTCAGATTGCCCACGATGGTGATAATCGTTTCACCTGCCATAACGTTCCTTCCAACGTATGCGTGCTGATGCCGCAGTGGTCTTACTTGCGAAGAATCTTGGTGCGAACGATGGATTCGTTCAGGTTGAGCACACGGTCGAGCTCGTCGCTCGTGGCCGGCTCGCAGGAATACGTCACCACAACGTAGTTGCCTTCGGTCTTGCCGTCGATCTCGTACGCGAGCTTGCGGCGACCCCAGATATCGATGTTGTCGACGGAACCGCCTTCCTTGGTGACGATTTCCATGTGCTGATCGGTCAGCTTCTTGAGGCCGTTGTCATCCATCTCAGGATCGGCAATGAACATCAGTTCGTAGTTATGCGCAGACATCACCCACCTCCTTCGGACTGTTGGCCGCGGACTTTCCGCGACAGGAGTGTGTATGCGTTGTGCCCCTGCGCGCACGCGGACTGCGGGTGCGGACTGGTGTGCGCGGGCAACTGTGCCAGCATACCCGTCAGATTGGACACGCACGGACTGCACATACATGCACGTTGCTATAGTGAATATGCTCGATTCACGGGCATCCGAACGCAGTTTGAAAGGCGAATAATGTCTGCAGTTCTCGAAGGCACCCCCGATAAACGTCTTGCACTCGTCACGGGCCGTGCCTACCCCGAGCAGGCTGAGGAGACCGCCCATTATCTCGGAACGGAAGTACTGCCAACGACGGCGTATGACTTTGCCAACGGAGAGATGTATGTGCGGTTCACCGAGCCCGTGCGTGGCGCCGACGTGTTCATCATGCAGGCGCACACGACTCCGATCAATAAAGTGATCATGGAACAGCTCATCATGATCGACGCCGCCAAACGCGCGTCGGCCCGCTCGATCACCGTGGTGGCGCCGTTTCTGGGCTATTCTCGCCAGGACAAGAAGCATCTGGGCCGTGAGCCGATCACCGCAAAGCTCATGTTCACGCTGTTCGCGGCGGCCGGTGCGGACCGCATCATGACCGTCGACCTGCACGCCGCGCAGGAACAGGGCTTCTTCAACGGCCCCGTCGACCATCTGACCGCACTGCCCGTGCTGCTCGACTATATGCGCAGCCGCCTGCCGCTGGACAACACGACGATTGTCTCGCCGGACGCGGGCCGCATCAAGGTGTCTGAACAGTGGGCCGCTAAGCTGGGCGGTCTTCCGCTCGCGTTCATCCACAAGATGCGCGACACGACGCGCCCTAACCATGCTGTGGCGCACGGCATCATCGGCGATGTCAAGGGCCGCGACTGCGTGGTGATCGACGACATGATCGACACGGCGGGTACCATCACCGAAGCGGTGCGCACACTGCACGAGCACGGCGCCAAATCGGTCACGCTCGTCGCCACGCACGGCCTGCTCTCCGGCCCGGCCGTTGAGCGTCTGCGCGACTGCGGCGCCAAGGAGATCGTGTTGATGGACACGGTGCCGATTCCCGAAGAGAAGCGCCTGCCGAACATGACGGTGCTGTCCGCGGCGCCGCTGCTCGCGGCAGGCATCCGTTCGGTGTTCGAGGCGCGCTCCGTGTCGAATCTGCTCAACGGCCTGCCCGAAGACATGCGCACGCGCAATATCTACGCGTAATACAGCGATTTCCCGCAACGCGCGGGCGCACATGTGATATTGTGCGCCCGCGCGTTGCCATATCTATGGGCGGCGGCGCCGAACTGCTACCATGTTGTCTCAGTATGCAAACGTTGACTGTCCCGTTCCCGCTGGGGGTTTTGGGATGAGGGGTGCACAATGACTTCTTCCGATTCACACAGTACCGAACCGCACGCCGAGGCGGACGCTGTGGGGGCCGATGCCGCACAGACCGCCCAGGAGGCGCACCACAGCGCCGGCAGGACGATTCTGGAGTATCTGCCTTGGATTGTCGTGCCGATTGTGGTCGTTGTGCTGCTGCGCATGTTCGTGTTCACGATGTACGAGATCCCGTCGAGCAGCATGGAGAACACGCTCAGGATCGGTGACCGCGTGATGGTGGTCAAGCCGTCGATCGCAAAGCCCGAACGCGGTGACATCATCACGTTCAAGGATCCGGGCGGCTGGCTCCCCTCGAATGAGAAGAAGCACTCCGACATCCTCATCAAGCGTCTGATCGGCATGCCCGGCGACAAGGTGGAGTGTGAAGGCGGCGGTGCGCCGATTGTGGTCAATGGCGAGCCGCTTGATGAATCCGCGTATCTGCAGGAAGGCATGGCACCGAGCGAGATCCCGTTTTCCGTCACGGTGCCGGAGGGTCATGTGTTCGTGCTCGGCGACAACCGCACCAATTCCGCTGATTCCCGCTACCACTTCCACGATATTGGCACTGACGGCACCGGAACCGTGCCGATGGAGAACATCACCGGCGTGAGCAAGCTGATCTACTGGCCGTTCTCACACTGGTCCGTCACCCGCTGAACAGGATCTGCTCCTATATATTCGGGACATATATGAAGGGCGCTGTCTGTAGCGTATATCTACAGGCAACGCCCTTTTAGTTCTCTGGTTCTCTGACGAAGGTCATGCATAACACCGCTTGGCATGACAAAACTCTATACTCGTCCTGCCGGAAGTCATGCATGACGCCGTCTGGCATGACAACCCTCGGTACCATCCTGACGAAAGTCATGCATAACGCCTTCGAGCATGACAAACCTCTGTTGGTGCGTCAATGATTCGGGGAGGTGTTTCTGTGGTGTGGGGATACCTTATATGTGGTGTGTATATGCGAAGGACCCCGGTTGGTTGGTTGCCTTCCGGGGTCCTCAAGTGTAATGCGGCGGTGTGCTACTCTCCCACACCCTGTCGGGTGCAGTACCATTGCCGTGCCAGGTCTTAGCTTCCGGGTTCGGAATGGGTCCGGGCGTCTCCCCTGGGCCATGGCCGCCGCAAGTCTTCAATTGTCAACCCCACTCGTGTGGGTTGGTTGTGTGGTTGTTCGGGGACCGGTGGGTGGACGCGACGCGCGTGTGTTCGTGACCGTCGACCAAGTGTGTGGTTGGTCTGGTTAGCGTAGTAGGATGCTTGGCCAGTGCCCGTGGAACGGGTCTGGCGGGTTTGTGTTTCGACCGTTAGTGCCGGTCAGCTCCACCGCTCGCGCGGCTTCCACGTCCGGTCTATCGACCAGGTGTTCTACCTGGGGTCTTTCACCCCCTCGAAGGGGGGTCAGGAATCCTTATCTTGGAGCGGGCTTCCCGCTTAGATGCTTTCAGCGGTTATCCCTCCCGAACGTGGCCAACCAGCCATGCCGCTGGCGCGACAACTGGCATACCAGAGGTTCGTCCACCCAGGTCCTCTCGTACTATGGGCAGGCCTCCTCAGGATTCCAACGAGCGCAGAGGATAGAGACCAAACTGTCTCACGACGTTCTGAACCCAGCTCGCGTGCCGCTTTAATCGGCGAACAGCCGAACCCTTGGGACCTGCTCCAGCCCCAGGATGCGACGAGCCGACATCGAGGTGCCAAACCATCCCGTCGATATGGACTCTTGGGAATGATCAGCCTGTTATCCCCGGGGTACCTTTTATCCGTTGAGCGATGCCGCGTCCGTACGCCGGCACCGGATCACTATCTCCGACTTTCGTCCCTGCTCGATCCGTCGATCTCGCAGTCAAGCCCGCTTGTGCGATTACACTCGACACCCGATTGCCAACCGGGCCGAGCGGACCTTTGAGCGCCTCCGTTACTCTTTGGGAGGCAACCGCCCCAGTTAAACTACCCGCCAGGCACTGTCCCCGACAAGGCTCACTTGTCCGGGTTAGGCATCAGATGGGGACAGAGCGGTATTTCACCTGTCGACTCCACACACACTGGCGTGCGTGCTTCACAGTCTCCCGCCTATGCTACACAATCCGCACCTGATGCCAATACCAAGGTATAGTAAAGGTCCCGGGGTCTTTTCGTCCTTCTGCGCTTAACGAGCATCTTTACTCGTACTGCAATTTCGCCGAGCTCCTGGTCGAGACAGCGGGGAAGTCGTTACGCCATTCGTGCAGGTCGGAACTTACCCGACAAGGAATTTCGCTACCTTAGGATGGTTATAGTTACCACCGCCGTTTACCGGGGCTTGAATTCACCACTTCGCGCGGCAAGCCGCGCTGATGGATCCTCTTAACCTTCCGGCACCGGGCAGGCGTCAGTGCATATACGGCGACTTGCGTCTTGGCATGCACCTGTGTTTTTGGTAAACAGTCGCTACCCCCTGGCTTGTGCCACCCCCCACCGCTCGAGGGCCGCGAGGGCCCGTCACCGCGGGGGGTCTCCCTTATGCCGAAGGCACGGGAGCGGTTTGCCGAGTTCCTTGACCAGGATTCGCTCGCTCGCTTTGGTATACTCTACCTGACCACCTGTGTCGGTTTGGGGTACGAGCGGCCCAAGACCTCACGCCGAAGCTTTTCTCGGCCGACGGGATCACCGGATATCGGGCCACAAGGGCCCCCATCATCACGCCTCACCCCATGATGCCCCCGGATTTGCCTGGGGGCGGGGCCACACGCTTGACCAGGGAAAACCACCTCCCCGGCCGGCTACCCGTCCGCGTCACTCCACGCGCTCGACCCCAAGGCACCCCACACAGACCCATGCATCGCCCCACACCCCGAAAGGCATGGGAACCAACACGGAAACGGGTGTTCGGCCAGGGGGCCGTTGATCGGTCAAAGGGCCGGTACGGGAATATCAACCCGTTCATCCATTCGACTACGCCTGTCGGCCTCGCCTTAGGACCCGACTCACCCAGGGACGACGAACGTGGCCCTGGAACCCTTGGTCATCCAGCGGCAAGGATCCTCACCTTGCTCTCGCTACTCATGTCTGCATTCTCACTCCCATACGGTCCACCACAGGATCACTCCGCGGCTTCAACCCGGCATGGGACGCTCTCCTACCCAACAACCACAAGGGTCGTTGCCGCGTCTTCGGTGGCGTGCTTGAGCCCCGCTACATTGTCGGCGCGGAACCACTAGACCAGTGAGCTGTTACGCACTCTTTCAAGGATGGCTGCTTCTGAGCCAACCTCCTGGCTGTCTATGCGACTCCACATCCTTTCCCACTTAGCACGCGCTTGGGGACCTTAGACGACGGTCAGGGCTGTCTCCCCCTCGACGACGGAGCTTATCCCCCGCCGACTCACTGCTGGCATACACACGACAGGTATTCGGAGTTTGGTTGCTATTGGTACCCGGTACGGGCCCGCAAGCATCCAGTCGCTCTACCCCCTGCGCGCAATCAACCAACGCTGCACCTAAATGCATTTCGGAGAGAACCAGCTATCACGGAATTTGATTGGCCTTTCACCCCTAACCCCAGGTCATCCCCTCAGTTTTCAACCTAAGTGGGTGCGGTCCTCCACGCGGTCTTACCCGCGCTTCAACCTGCCCAGGGCTAGATCATCCCGCTTCGGGTCCAGGACACGCGACTGGAACGCCTTTTAAGACTCGCTTTCGCTACGCCTCCACCCCAACGGCTTAGGCTCGCCACATGCCACTGACTCGCAGACTCATTTTTCGATAGGCACGCCGTCACCCCACACGGGGGCTCCGACGGTTCGTAGGCGCACGGTTTCAGGAACTCTTTCACTCCCCTCCCGGGGTGCTTTTCACCTTTCCCTCACGGTACTGGTACACTATCGGTCAGACAGGTATACTCAGGCTTACCCAACGGTCTGGGCGGATTCACACGGGATTCCACGAGGCCCGCGCTACTCGGGACACGACACCACCAGACCATGCGCGTTCGGCTACGGGGCCATCACCCTCTACGGCCCGGTATCCAACCCGGTTCGCCTCACACACGGTTTTCTCCAACTGGCGGCCGGCGCGTCGGCACCGGCACGGCCGCTCCCACGACACCAGTGCCGCAACCCCCGACGGGTATCACACGGCACCGGTTTAGCCATCATCCGCTTTCGCTCGCCACTACTCACGGAGTATCCTTTCCTGCAGGTACTGAGATGTTTCACTTCCCTGCGTACCCCCCGCACAAAACCCTGCGGTGCCGGCCCACAACAGCCGGCGGGTTACCCCATTCGGACACCCTCGGATCAAAGCCCTGTCGGCGGCTCCCCGAGGCCTATCGCGGCCCCACACGTCCTTCATCGGTACTGCCTGCCAAGGCATCCACCATACGCCCATGGCAACAAACCCACCAACCCCCGCAAAAAAGGGGGCCACGGGCCCATGCCACTTGCACTGGAACACCCTACGACAACTAATCAGATCATCTAAACACCACCCACACCAACAGTGCGGGCGGCTTACCAAAACACTCGCGAACACAATCCACGCACCCACCCGACAGGCGGGCACGGAACGGTTCGACAAAATCAACAGTACGAACACACCCGGCACACCCCAAAAGGGCACACCGTTCATGCTCGCGTCCACTCTCCAGTTCTCAAACCACCACACCACACCACCCCAGACACCCACCCCACAAGGGGCACGGCCAGGACGGCGGGAACGGAACACCACCCCCGACAAGGGGCCTGGCGGTCCGGGAACCCAACAGCATGCACCACACCACAACCACCCCCACCACACAGGCGGGAACGGCCCTGACCCTTTTCCAGCCAGCAAGGGACACCACCCGGCCAGGAAGCCAGGCTGTAAAGCATCCCCATATCGGCGCACCACCGTGCGCCCACAAAACTCCGTAGAAAGGAGGTGATCCAGCCGCACCTTCCGGTACGGCTACCTTGTTACGACTTAGTCCCAATCACGAGCCTCACCTTAGACGGCTCCCCCCACAAGGGTTAGGCCACCGTCTTCGGGTGCTGCCCACTTTCATGACTTGACGGGCGGTGTGTACAAGGCCCGGGAACGCATTCACCGCGGCGTTGCTGATCCGCGATTACTAGCGACTCCACCTTCACGCAGTCGAGTTGCAGACTGCGATCCGAACTGAGACCGGTTTTCAGGGATCCGCCCCACGTCACCGTGTCGCACCCCGTTGTACCGGCCATTGTAGCATGCGTGAAGCCCTGGACGTAAGGGGCATGATGATCTGACGTCATCCCCACCTTCCTCCGAGTTAACCCCGGCGGTCCCACGTGAGTTCCCGGCATGACCCGCTGGCAACACGCGGCGAGGGTTGCGCTCGTTGCGGGACTTAACCCAACATCTCACGACACGAGCTGACGACGACCATGCACCACCTGTGAACCGGCCCCGAAGGGAACCCGCGTCTCCGCGGGCGTCCGGCACATGTCAAGCCCAGGTAAGGTTCTTCGCGTTGCATCGAATTAATCCGCATGCTCCGCCGCTTGTGCGGGCCCCCGTCAATTTCTTTGAGTTTTAGCCTTGCGGCCGTACTCCCCAGGCGGGATGCTTAACGCGTTAGCTCCGACACAGGACCCGGAAAAAGGGCCCCACATCCAGCATCCACCGTTTACGGCGTGGACTACCAGGGTATCTAATCCTGTTCGCTCCCCACGCTTTCGCTCCTCAGCGTCAGTAACGGCCCAGAGACCTGCCTTCGCCATTGGTGTTCTTCCCGATATCTACACATTCCACCGTTACACCGGGAATTCCAGTCTCCCCTACCGCACTCAAGCCCGCCCGTACCCGGCGCGGATCCACCGTTAAGCGATGGACTTTCACACCGGACGCGACGAACCGCCTACGAGCCCTTTACGCCCAATAAATCCGGATAACGCTTGCACCCTACGTATTACCGCGGCTGCTGGCACGTAGTTAGCCGGTGCTTATTCGAACAATCCACTCAACACGGCCAAAAACCGTGCCTTGCCCTTGAACAAAAGCGGTTTACAACCCGAAGGCCTCCATCCCGCACGCGGCGTCGCTGCATCAGGCTTGCGCCCATTGTGCAATATTCCCCACTGCTGCCTCCCGTAGGAGTCTGGGCCGTATCTCAGTCCCAATGTGGCCGGTCGCCCTCTCAGGCCGGCTACCCGTCAACGCCTTGGTAGGCCGTTACCCCACCAACAAGCTGATAGGACGCGACCCCATCCCATGCCGCAAAAAGCCTTTCCCACACTCGCATGCGCTCATGTGGAACATCCGGCATTACCACCCGTTTCCAGGAGCTATTCCGGTGCATGGGGCAGGTCGGTCACGCATTACTCACCCGTTCGCCACTCTCACCCCGGCAGCAAGCTGCCAGGGATCCCGTTCGACTTGCATGTGTTAAGCACGCCGCCAGCGTTCATCCTGAGCCAGAATCGAACCCTCCACAAAAAAACCATTCCATGGAGACATCCAATCAGATGACTCTCAAAAAGAAAAAAGACGGACCATCCTTGTAAGGCCAAGAACGGTCACACAAAAAACCCCGACACCCATCAAACCCCCTCGGGTACCACACGGGCGGGCATCGGACTGGCAATCAAGAACCACAAGCCACACCCACACGGATGCGACCCATGGCAAGTAGTACAGTACACACTATTGAGTTCTCAAACCACCAAACACACCCACAACCCCGACCCGGAAGAACCGGACCAGACCGCGAGCGGCAGCAAGAGAAAAACCTACACCACAACCCCCACCAACACAACCCACCGGCGTGTCGCAACCCACAAAACCCAACAACCACAATGCTTCCACCGGCGTGTCATACAACCACCAAACCTACATCCACAACACCAGCGGGGCGACTGCAACGCAGCCGCCCCTCGGATAAACACATCACCAGCGCGCATCACTGCACCGCGGAAACCCCACCACCGGCTGGCGCGGCCAGTGGCCGCCCGCCTTCCACCTTGGCCTGCTCCTTCGCCTTGGCGAGCGTCGGGTAGAACCACGTGTTCACCACCGGCACGTAATACAACGCCCATGCACCCAGCAAGTCGATCACCAGATGCGCGCAGAACGCCACCGCCACAAGCGGTATGCCAATCGTCTTCGCGTGCAGCGTCACGAGCCACTCGCCCCACGGCAGCACATCGTCTTCGATCAGATGCACACACAGGATGGCGAGTGTGGCCTGGCCCGCGCGGCTGAGCACGGCGCCGACCCACTGCACATGGTCGAGCAGTTGGCACAGGCCGATGATGCACAAGGTGCCGGCGATGCTGCCGACCGCCGCCATCACCGGGTGCACCCCGTAATTGTTCATGGCCATGCTGAATCCGGTGAACTTCCAGATCGCGAGCGCCCACAACGCCACCGCCACAGCCCAAATCCACGGGTAGCGGCGCACACGCCCCAGCACGTCGTACCGCTTGGCGAGCACACCCAAGTACACAAACGCCACCGCGCACATGCCCGATTGGAAGCTCCACGGCAGCCATACACTGCGGCTTGAAACCCAACCCATCACAAAGCTGCCGGCCACCCAGCAGCCGGTATAGGGCATGCGCGCGAAGATGTGCATGAGCAGACGCGCCCAGAACATGGCGAGCAGGAACCAGATGGCGCCGATGCGCCCCTGCACCTCCCACATCGTGTTGGCGGAGACGTCACCGGAGCCGTACCATGCGGCATCGGCCCAGAAGCGCACCATATCGCGCACGTTGAGGTGCCGCAGTTTGGCCATCACACCGGCGCCCGCAACCACGAGGCACGCCGTGATGGCATAGGTGAGCACAAGCTGCTTGCCCTCTTTGCGCCACTGGAAATCACGCTCGGGGTGCATGAAGTACCCGGCGATCAGAAAGAACAGCGGCATATGGAACGAAAAGCACGTTGCCATGGCCCATTGCGCCGTGTTCGACGGCTCCACGAATATCGATTCGATGGCGGCATGCCCGAGCACCACGCACAGGATGCCGATGCCCTTGGCCATATCGAAAAAACGGATCCGCTGCACAGCCTGCATCCTTGGTTCCTCCCTCTCACGCACAGCACGCGGGCCGGGCGCAGTGCCCGGCCCGCGTGCGCTTCAGCCTGTTGCGGATCAGTCCTTCTTGAGCATCGGTTCGATCTGCTCCTCATACGCGGTGAGCGCCTGATCGATCACATTGTGCATGTCGTAATACGCGTATGTGCCCAAACGCCCGCCGAACACGACGTTCGGCTCTTCGGCGGCCTTCTGCTTGTACTGCGCGTACAGCGCCTTGTCCGCCTCGGTGTTGATCGGGTAATACGGCTCGTCATCGCGGTCCGCGAAACGCGAATACTCCTCCCAGACCACGGTCTTGTCGGGGTTCTGCTGGTCCGCGCGCTCCGGGTTGAAATTCTTGAATTCGATGGCGCGCGTGTACGGCACGTCGGCGTCGGAGAAATTCATGACCGGGCAGCCGAAATGGTCGCCCTCGTCGTAGCGCACCTCTTTGAAGTCCACGGTGCGCCACTTGAGCTCGCCCAGGTCGTAGTCGAAGTAACGGTCCACCGGGCCGGTGTAGACGACCGGCACGCCCGCTTCGAGCAGCGCCTTCTTGTTGTACGGCTGCGATTCGTCGAAGAAGTCGGTGTTGAGCGAGACTTCGATGCGCGGATCGTCGATCATCTTTTCGAACCATGCGGTGTAGCCGTCGACGGGCAGGCCCTCCCACGTGTCTTTGAAGTAGCGGTTGTTGTAGTTGAAGCGCACAGGCAGGCGCTTGATGATGCTCGCCGGCAGTTCGCTCGGGTCGGTCTGCCACTGCTTGGCGGTGTAGTTCTTGATGAACGCCTCGTACAGCGGGCGTCCGATGAGCGAAATGCCCTGGTCGTTGAGATTCGCCGGATCGGTGCCCGCGAGCTCACCGGCCTGCTCCTCGATCAACGCCTTGGCTTCGGCGGGCGTGTAGTGCGCGCGGAAGAACTGGTTGACGGTGCCCAGATTGATCGGCAGCGGGTAGACCTCGCCGTCATGCGTGGCGTAGACGCGGTGCACGTAATCGGTGAACGACGTGAAGCGGTTCACGTAATCCCACACGCGCTTGTTGGACGTGTGGAACAGGTGCGCGCCGTATTTGTGGATTTCGGCACCGGTCTCCGGATCCATATATGAGTAGGCGTTGCCGCCGATGTGGTCGCGCACGTCGATGATGCGCACGTTCACACCCAGCTTCTCGACCGCCTGCTGCGCCACCGTGAGGCCGAACAGGCCCGCCCCCACAATGACCAGATCCGGGTATTCGTTGTTCTCGGATGCCATATCCGCTTCCTTTCGCCGTTGCTCCTCTGCTATGCGGAACAGTCCCATCCGCACTGCGCGGTGCGCTGCCCCCGTGCTTATGAATGGTAGAGCTACCCTAGGAAACAACACAGCGGGCGTTCCCGGCCCGCCAACCCGTCGCGAACCGAGGTAGACCCATGCTGCACACAGCGCGAACCACGCGTATTTCATCCGCACCGGCGCGCACACCGCACCTGCCGCACGACTGCAGACGCGCGCTTGCGCTGCTACTCGCACTGTGCCTCGCCGTGTGCGCGGGCGCGTGTGGCAGTGCACACAACACCAGCGCCAGGACCGCGCCGAGCAACAGTGCGAGCACCGCACCTGGCGAAGCGTCGGTGTCCATGCAACCGTATGTGACAGAGCAGATGGTGCTGCAGCGCGATGCCCCGATCACACTCAGTGGGCTGATCGCGCGGCAGGATGGCGAGGTGGACGCCTCGGAGATCACCGTGACGCTGACTGGCGACGGCACCCGGCGCGCGGGGAAAGCCACCGTGAAGAACAACCGGTTCACCGCCACACTTGACGCACTGCCGGCGAGCGAGACGCCGTACGAACTGACCGTGACGTACGGCGACCAGACGGTGTTCCACCTGAACACGGTGTACATCGGCGACGTGTTTGTGGCGAGCGGGCAATCGAACATGGAGCTCAACTACGAGCAGTACTACGGCACAACGGCCGAGGCTCGCAAGAATCTCGGATCCGCATTCTCTCTCAGCGACCTGCCCGAGCTTGTCGACGACCCGGGTATCCACTTCATTCGCGCCGCGCATACCACCGACAGCGCCGATTTTCCGGTCGACCCCGTGATGGGCGGCGAGTGGAAGGCGTGCACCGGCACGGACGCGCAGTATCTGGGCTATCTGCCGCAGCTCTTCGCGCAGCGGTTGCGCACGGACGAGCCGCATGTGCCGATCGGCATCATCCAGACGGCGTGGGGCGGCACACCGATTCGCGACCATGTGCCGGGCGGAAGCATCTACAAGAACCACATCGCGCCGTTGCGCGGTATGCGCATCGCCGGCGTGATCTGGTACCAGGGCTGCAATGACGCGTGGCAGCTGCAGAACGCGCTCGATTACGAGGCGCGGTTCAGCACGCTCATCAACGACTACCGCACGGTGTTCGAAGATCCGCAGATGCCGTTCCTCTACGTGCAGCTCGCGCGCTGGGGCGGCGCGCAGTACACGCAGTATGTGCGCCAGGCGCAGCTGGACACGCTGACCGACCCCAATCTGAAGAGCACGGCGAATCTCGCCATGACCGTGACGATCGACACCGACAAAGGCACGTCTTCAGTGATCCACCCGCTCGGCAAAGACATCATCGCCGCGCGCATGGCCGACCAATGGCGGGCGATTCGCGCGCACAAGGCGATTCCCTCCGGCCCGCTCGCCGCCACTGCACGCCGCACCGGCGACGGTACGGTGCAACTCACGTTCCAAGAGGGCACAGCGCAGGGATTGCGTGCGATGAAGCCGGATTATTCGCTCTCGGCGAGCGCCGACGCGGTGGCGACTGCCACGTCGCAACTGGTCGAAGGATTCGAAGTGGCCGATTCCAGTGGCGAGTTCCACAAGGCCACGGCCTCAATCAATGGCGACACCGTCATATTGCGCTGCCCGCAGGTGCGCGCAATCAGCCAAGTGCGGTACCTGTGGGCCGGCGAGCCACACATCGATAGTCTGCTGTACAACGCGAGCGCCCTGCCGGCGAGCCCGTTCATCCTTGCGGTTTCGCGGTGAACGGGCCGGCGGCGTTCGCTTAAGGCGTGGAAATGCACGCGCCTGCACATCGCTTCGTCATTGTGTGTGGTTTACGATGGAACCGTGAAGAAGTCGGACCAGCAACCCACACGCGAACTGCCGCCGTTCACCCTGCTCATGTCGGTGTACGGCGGCAACACGCTTCGCGAGCTCGAGCGCGCCGTGCAGTCGGGCACGATCGAGCAGACGCTGCCGCCTGCGCAGCTCGTGATCGTGCGCGACGGCCCGGTGCCCGACGACATCCAACGGTACCTTGATTCGCTGCCCTCCACGATGGCCGTGTGGTTCACCGTCGAACACCCGGACATGCCCGCCCCCACCGTCACGGTGGTTCCGCTCGAAGAGAACCACGGGCTCGCCCACGCGCTCAACGTGGGGCTTGAGCATTGCCTGTACGAATACATCGCGCGTGCGGATTGCGACGACGTCTCGCTACCGAACCGTTTCGCCACAATCATCCCGCAATTCGTCGCATCGTCGCGCGCGGCGTCGCATGCGCGGGCGGACGGCTCGGGCAATGTGGATGTGCTGGGTAGTGCGATTCGCGAATTCAGCGGTGACGAGCGCGAACCCGGGCAGGTGCGCCTGCTGCCGGCGGAAGGCGCCGAACTCGCGAAATACGCGCGCCTGCAGTCGCCGATCCACCACCCGAGCGTCGTGTTCCGCAAATCCGCGGTGATCGCGGCGGGCGGTTACCCCGAAGACGCCGGCCGGTTCGAGGATTACATGCTGTGGGAGCGCATGATGCTCAACCACGCGCAGTTCCTCAACGTGCCCGAGCCGCTTGTGCTCTACCGCACGAACAAAGAGGCGTATGAGCGGCGCGGCGGATTCTCGATGTTCGTTGAGGAATGCCGCCTGCAGTGGCGGTTCATGCGCGACGGATTCACCACACCCTGGCAGTTCCTGCGCAATGTGGCCGTGCGCGCGGCGTACCGGCTCACGCCGATGGCGATCCGACGCCGCGCCTACCATGCGATCGTCGACAAGCGCAATGACGCGCTCGCGGGTGCACCCGAACAGCCGGAGCCACCAAAACGCGGCCGCCACAGCGCGCCGGACGACAGCGAAGACGCGACGAGCGCGTCCTAATCGTCAGTGGGTGCGCCTTCGCACGCGCGCACGGCGCGGTTCACTGCGGCGTCGGCGAAATCGATGCGCGTATTGCGTTCAGGCGTGGTATGCCAGCCGTCATGCCAACCGCGGCGCAGGCAGTCGGCGATGACCGTGCGGTCTGGCGAGCGCAGCCATGTCAACGCCCAGCGGCGTACGGTCTTCAACAGGAACAGCATACGTTCGGTGCGCGTGAAATTGCCGCGCGACCCGCGCCACAGCCAGATCTTGTTGCGCACCTCGTTGTAGAAGCGTGCGCCTGGATCGGCGTCGCTCGAACCGAAGACCTTCGTCTTGTGCACCACCTCACTTGCGGGCACGTAGTAGCCGATGTGCCGTTTGAGCAGCGCGGTGGTGTATTCGTAGTCGTCGTTCCACAGGAAATACGCGGTTTTGGGCAGCCGGCGCATGGCGGCGATTGTGTCCGCGTTGAGCAGGCACGAAACGAACGAGAGCGAACGCGTCTGGTAGGCGGAGGGGAAACCGCGCAGTTTCGTGCCGCCCTTCGCAGGGTGCGTGCGGGGGCGCGGCTTGTTCATCAGATGTTCGCGGCCGTCGGTCCACACGGCCTTCGACCCCAAGGCCACCGGCACGCGGCCGTTCTGCGCGACGCACGCGTCAGAGGCGCGCAGCAGTTCCTCAAGCGCATTCGGCAGCGGCACGGTGTCGTCGTCCATGAGCCACACGTCGTGCACGAGGCCCGGCTGCGGCTCGTAGCCGCCCATGCGGTAGCCGGCGCCCAAGGCGTGCGGGCCGAGCGGGTGCATGAGCGGCTCGACGGCGAGGGCAATCCCCGCGGTGAAGCCGCCCGCGCCGCCCACATTGCGCGGCAGCGCCACCACGCGCGTGGGGATAGCGGTGCGCGCGGCGAAACGGCGGCCCACGGCGAGCGCGCCGTCGGTGCTGGCGTTGTCGATGACGATCAGATGGTCGGGTTGGCGCGTCTGCCGGTCGATGCCGGCGAGGCATTCGGCGAGCAGGTCCTCGCGGTTGTACGAGACCACGACAGCGGTGACGGAATAACGCATGGCTCCAGCATACCCGGGGCGCGTGCGCGGGTGCTATCGGCCACGCTGACTACAATGCTGATGCACGGCTGCGCGCCATTGACGCGCCATTGAGAGAATGACCAGGGCGATTGGCGCAGCCGTGTGCAGTGTTTGTGGAAAGGCAATACCGTATGAGTAGTTCGATCAGGCGCCATCACCGCCAGCACACCGGCACCCGTCTGCGCAGGCTGCACGACGCGAAAATCGAACGCATCAAACGGCGTCACCGTGCCGACCGTCTCCCGGCCCCCGTGATTGCCGCCCGCATTGCTACGGATAGTGCCTCAACCTCTGTAGCCGCTACATCCACTGCCTCCAGCATCTCCCAAATCGCTACGGGTAGTGCCTCTTCTGCTACGGGTAGTGCTTCCGCCTCGGCGCACGCCACAGAAACGGCCATTTCCCGTGGAAAAGATCTGGAGGGTAGCGGAAAAAGCACTACCCGTAACGAAGAAAGCACTACCCGTAGCACAACAGAGGGTGTTGCGGACGCGGTGGATGGCGCGAATGGCAACGCCCAAAATAGTGGAGACAACCACGGCGATGCCCAAAATGGTGCGAACGACCACCGCGATGCTGTGGATTGGCGCAAGCACCCCATCCGCGCCTGGCGCGCACGGTATGACCAGTACAAGCAGACCAGGTTCTACCAGACGTGGGCCAAGCGCCCGAAGTTCTCGTATGGCGCGTATGTGGTGATCATGTTCGCGCTCATCGAGATAGCAAATATGTTCCTGCTATGGAGTGTGACGCCCAAACTCACCTACGACCCGACGGCGGAAGACGGCCTGGTGATGCAAGTGATGGACGGCACCTACCACTGGCTCGCCAATACGGCAGGCATCCTCAACTTCTTCGCGCTCGGCATCCTGTACCTGATCTGCGTCACCGTGACTAACCGGTTCTGGATCGGTACGGCGTTCTTCGGATCCATCGCCGGCATCACCGCGTTCGCCGGCAAAGCCAAGGTCGCCATGCGCAATGAACCGATCATCCCCTCCGATTTGGGGTTCCTCACCGGCAATGGCGGAGGCGGTGAGAACGTGGCCTCATTCGTGACCGACGATCTGCGCCCCACCATCAACGCCGGCATCTCACTAGTCATCTGGTTCGTTGTAATCTGTATGCTGCTGCAGTTCATCGACCGGCGCTCCACATTCATCTATTGCTCGTGGCGCCACCCGATCGCCAGCCCAAAGAACATTTTCGGATTGGTCTGCCGCGTCCTCGCACCGGTGCTGAGCATCTGGCTCATGGTCTCATACGCCACCGGCCTTGCGACCCCCGGCTCGCGCAGCCGCGAACTGGCCGACGCGGTGGGCTATGTACCACGTCTGTGGGATGTGATGGAAGATTCCCAATATGCCGGTGCCACAACCACATTCCTCAGTCTGACGAATGTGAAGGCGATGGAAGAGGAGCCCGGATACAACGAGCAGGCAATGGAGGCGATCGCGCATCGATACGAGCAGGCCGCTACACGCATCAACAAGGAGCGCGCGAGCACGCTCACCGACAACACGGTGATCATGGTGCTCTCCGAATCGTTCTCCGACCCCAACCGTGTGCCAGGCGTGCATTTCAACACTGACCCCATGCCGTTCATCCGTTCACTTGGTGACGTGACGACGGCGGGACTCATGCTGTCACCCGGCTACGGCGGAGGCACTGCGAACATCGAATTCCAGCAGATGACCGGCCTGAGCATGGCGAACTTCAGCGACACCATGCTCTCGCCGTACCAGCAGCTCGTGCCGACGCGACCCAAGATGTATTCGTTCAACCAGATGTGGAACCAGGCCTGTGGGTCGACAAGCTGCTCGGTCGGATTCCATCCGTTCCTGCAGTCTTTCTATCTCCGCGGAGTCAACTATAAAAAGTTCGGGTTCTCCCACCTCTATACCCTCGACAGCGACCCGAAGATTAAATATGCCGGTACCTACCATGGCGCCGTGGCGGATTCGACCAGCGTGACCGACGAAAGGGCCTATAAGAACGTGGTCGAGGAAGTGCGCGCTAACACCTCCGGCGACAAGCCGGCCCAGTACATCGAGCTCGTGACGATGCAGAACCATTCCCCCTATCCGGACCTGTACGGCAGCGAGAACGAATTCCACGCCGCGAACGACTCGCAGGGCGTGCCGGGCAACGAGATGGGTGTGCACTCCGAATACGCCAAGGGCGTGCAGCGCACCGACGAGGCCACCGAACAGTTCCTCAACGACCTTGACGCCATCGACAGGCCGATCACTGTGGTGTTCTACGGCGATCATCTGCCCGGCATCTACACGACCGCCTCGCAAGACAAGGAGAACGAGCTGGCACTTCACGAGACGAATTACTTCATCTGGTCGAACGCCGCCTCGAAATCGCACGACACCAAGCTGCCCGAAGCCGACGCCGCCTACACGTCGTCGAACTTCTTCATGGCGCAGGCGGCGCAACAGCTCGATTCGAAGATCTCGCCGTATCTGGCGCTGCTTGACGAGCTGCACGCCGCAGTGCCCGCGATTTCGCGTATGGGTTCCTGGTCCAGCGATGGTTCGCCGACGTACCTGAACAGCAAGGGCGAGCCGATCGGCCCGAAGTCGCTCTCCGCAGAAGCCAAGCAGCTGCTCGACGACTACCGCATGGTGCAGTACGACATGACGGTGGGCGAGAATTACCTGCAGCAGATGGGATTCATGGATCTGCCGAAGCAGTGAGCCGCTGTCGTTATACTGGGGCGTATGCCGAGAACGAATCCTTTGCAATCCCAGTCATCCGCCCCACAATGGCAGGCGGTGAGCCGTGTCGTCTACCCCGTGCTCGATCAGGACCTGACGATGCCGCTGTACGCGATCGAGTGGACGCGCCCACACATGGGCGAAGGCACGCTCGACCCGCACAAGGACTTCGTCTCGCTCGACTTTGCGCAGATGACGAAAACCGAGTTCCGCTCGCTGCTTGAAGACACGGCCCACACGCAGCCGGCCGACGGCGCGCACAACGTGTTCCGAGTGAACGGCCGCGCGTCGCTCACCGTGCTCGCCGGGAGCCACGCCTCGCTGTGCACGTTCTTCAACGCCTTCCCCGCCGGCTATTGGCGGCGCTGGACGAGCGTGGACACCGTGCGCTTCAGCGCGCGCGTGCGCGGCCGCGGCACGATCATGCTGTTCTGTTCGAGCGGCCGCGGCCTGTTCGAACCCGCCGGCACCATCGACGTGCACGCCCCGACCCGCGCGACGACCGTGCACGCGAACCTGGCCATGACCGGCCTCATGGACGGCGGCTTCTTCTGGTTCGACGCCAAGGCCGGCGACAGCGACGACCTGACGATCGAAGACGCCGCGTGGAGCGTGCCCGTTGAGGCACGCCGTGGTAGTGACGGCACACTGTCGATCGCCATCACCACGTTCAACCGCGCGCCGTACTGCCTCAACCAACTCAAGGCGATTGCCGCCGACGCGAATGTGCGCGGGCGGCTCGACACGATCTACTGCACCGACCAAGGCACCGACCTGGTGCGCGACGAGCCGGGCTTCGCTGCCGTGGCGAAAGACCTAGGGCACCAGCTCACCTACGTGCGCCAGCGCAACATGGGCGGCTCCGGCGGGTTCGCACGCGGCATGTACGAGACAGTGAAGGCCGGCAAAAGCGACTACACGCTGCTGCTCGACGACGACGCGATCAGCGAGCCGGAGTCGATCATGCGCGCCGTGCAGTTCGCCGACTACTGCACGCGACCAACGATTGTGGGCGGCGGCATGTTCCACCTCGACAACCGCACGATGCTGTACACGCTCGGCGAGCGCTACAACCGCGCGTCGTACTGGACACAGCCGGCGGCCGGGCTCGAATACAACCATGACTTCGCCACGCAGCCGCTGAGGGACTCGCCGAAGCTGCACCGACGCGCGGATTCCGATTTCAACGGTTGGTGGATGTGCCTGATCCCCACACAGATCATGCGCGAGATCGGCTTGGCGCAACCGCTGTTCATCAAATTCGACGACGTGGACTACGGATTGCGCGCCGAGGACCACGGCTACCATACCGTCTGCCTTCCGGGCGTGGCCGTGTGGCACCAGGCGTGGCACGCGAAGGACCCGTCCCGCACGTGGGAAGGGTATTACCTGTACCGCAACCATTGGATCTGCAGCCTACTGCACTGCACCAAGCCTTCATGGCACTTCCTGTACGGCATGCTGTTCGACGACGCGAAGGCCGGTGTGGAACTCGTCTATTCCGCCATGCATCTGCACCATCTGGCCTTGCGTGACATCATGCGCGGCCCCGACTATATCGCGGACACGCTTGCCACCAAACTGAGCGACGTACGCAAGGCACGCGAAGGGTTCCCGGATTCCGCGACCACACGCAACCGCGACGACTTCCCCACTCCGAAGGCCGAATACATCGCGAACATGAAACCGCGGCCAAGCATGATCGACGTGCGGCTGCAGGCCATGAAGACGATTGCGAAGGCATTTGTTTCACGTGGAAACGGCATGCGCGACACCCAGCCGGACCTGCTGATCCCCTCGCGCGACGCGTCCTGGCCCGCCTACGCGGGCGTGAACTCCGCGGTCGTGACCTCTCCGGACGGTGATTCGGTGGCATGGTTGCGGCGCGACAGCAAGCTCTACCGCCAACAGACGATGCGCGGGCTGTTCCTGGCCAAGGAGTTGCTCAAGCGTTGGGAAAGCCTGGCCAAGGAATACCAGAACTCCGATATGGCGAGCTTCGAGGCGTGGGCCAAGGTCTTCGAGGATCCGGCGAACCAGCTGCAGTAGCGGCGCTCGGCACGAAGCTCCCGTTCATTGTTACAGGTAGTGGCTTTTGCCGAAGTCCCAGATGGCAGTCTTGGAATACAGCGGCTGCCACTTGGGGCTCGCACACCCAGACACTACTCGTAGAGGGCAGGGACATCGCCGGCAATCACACAAGGCCTTCTTCGGGGGCGATTCATTCTTTCTGGGCGCCACAGATAAATACGCAAAAAGTGTAGTACACGGTTCAGCTACCAACTCAATAATGCATCTAGTCATAGATGGCAAATAATCACTGGCATACACTGACATATATGATTGGGGAGTTGGACACTACTTCGACGGCAGCGGACAACCGCACGCCTCCGCGCATCATGCTCGTTATCCCCTGTTACAACGAGGAACCGGGGTTGCGCACCACAGCCGATGAACTGCACAAGATCCTTCAGCAGCTCATCGACGTGTGTCAGATCGATGAGCATAGCTGCATGCTATTTGTGGATGATGGTTCACAAGACGGCACGTGGAATGTAATCCGCACGCTGCACGATGAGGATTCCGAGTTGTTCCACGGTCTGAAGCTGGCGCACAACAAGGGGCATCAGAACGCGCTGTTCGCCGGATTGATGCACGCCCTGCACTCGCAGGCGGACGCGGCCATCTCGATGGACGCCGACCTGCAGGATGATCCGGACACTGTGGCAGACATGGTGGAGGCCTGGCGCGAAGGCGCCGAAATCGTGTATGGCGTGCGCGACAACCGCGAGACCGACACAGCCTTCAAACGCAGCACGGCACACATGTTCTATGCGCTGATGAAGGCGCTGGGCACCGAAACGGTGCCGGATCACGCCGATTACCGGCTGATGAGCCATACGACGTTGGAGGCACTCTCGCAATACCATGAGTCGAACCTGTTCCTGCGCGGCATCGTGCCCTCGCTCGGCTTCCCCACCGCCAAGGTGTATTACAAGCGTGGCGAACGCGTGGCCGGCGAATCGAAATACCCGTTGCGCAAGATGGTCGCGTTCGCGGTGCAAGGCATCACGTCGTTTTCCACAAAACCGCTGGGCCTCATCACCGGCACCGGCGTCGTCTCGGTGGTCGTCGGCATCGCCATGCTCATCTACACCCTTGTCTCCGTATGCTCCGGCAACGCGGTGGCCGGCTGGGGGTCGATGATGTGCTCGATGTGGATTCTGGGCGGATTGATCCTGGTGGCCTTGGGCATTGTGGGAGAATACATCGCCAAGATCTACATCGAAGTCAAGGCGCGGCCACGCTATATCATCGAAGAAACCATCTGACGTCCATATTCCAGGGAAATCAACCAGTATCAGGGGGCACCACTATGTCTCGCGCCGCCAACGTTATCGGAGGTAGTACGGAAGAAACCACAGTCGGGCAGCACCACGAACCGGTCAAATTCAGTCGGGCAAACATGCCAGCTGAGTCGCGCCACAAGGCAAAAGGTATCTGCGCGGCCATTTCCCGCTGGCTCCTCACCGTTGCCATGGGTCTTCAAGCGGCCATCGTGGCGCTGCTGCTGGTGCTGTCGCTCATCTTCACCTGCGTGTTCAAGCGTGGCAACAGCGTCGGCGCCGCCAACATCACGGAACGTGTCGATTACCACTTCCGCGCGCCATCGTTCACCTTCATCGGCGGGTGCATATTGCTCTTCATGGTGCTGATGTGCATCATATATGGCATCGCGCAGATCAAGCAACGACGTACTCTGTTGTTTTTGCTCGCATTCGTGATGATCACGCAGATACTATGGATCGCCGCGCTCGAATTGACATCTTATGGCTACCCTGATTCACAAAGCCTCATTGATGGGGCCGACGCCTTGATCAATGGAGATTTACCCAGATATTCCCCCGCATTCTGCCAGTCGCGCACACAATCCGAACCATGCATGGCGCGACCGCACGCTGTGCCGAGCCCGCACGCCTACTTCTCGTACTACCCGTTCCAGACGGGTCCGATGCTGTGGTACGTGTTCGCCGGCTCGATATTCGGATCGCACAACATCATCGCGTTCCAGATTCTCAACGCGTTCGCGATAACCGGGCTCGTGGCCGCACTGTGGCGCTTGGGCACGCTCATCGGGCTCGACGATGCAGGCCATGCCGCCCTTGCCACCCTGCTCGCCACATGCGTGCCACTGTTGATGTTCGCCACCTTCGTCTATCCGAACGCCGTCGGCTTCAGCATCACCGTGGCCGGTGTTGCGCTGATCGCGCAGGCATTCCGTGCACAGCACGCGTGGCAGTGTGTATTGGCGCTTGTGGGCGGATTCCTCGTCTGCGGCATTGGCGTGATCCTCAAATCGACGTTCATCATCCTCATGCTCGCGGCAATCATCGGCATCGCGCTCGTGGTGATTGCCAACCGCAAATGGTGGCAGGGTGCGGTGGCCATCGCCTCGTTCGGCGGCGCCTACATGCTCACCAAACTGCCGGTGCGCATCATCGAGCACATCACCCATCAGGATTTCGGCAACGGTATGCCCATGCTCTCGTGGATCACCTTGGGACTCAATGAGCGCGAAGGCACCACGCCCGGCTGGTGGACCGGAATTCCACTGCGCACTTTCCACGAAACTCATGGCAATTATGCACAACAATCACAGGTCGCCAAGGAATTCATACGGGAACGCGTGCAGCATTTTGCGCAAGACCCAGGTAATGCCGTGCATTTCTTCGCGGAAAAACTCGCATCGGAATGGGCGGAGCCAACATTCATGACATCGCTGTATTCACAATACGGGTCGTCGGCACATGGATTCACCGGACTGCCGCAGTGGATTCTTTCAGGGACCGGCGCCGCCCGACTCACCTCGTACGAGAACATCGCGCAGACTGTGCTCTACGCCTTTGCGCTTGCCGGTGTGATTGCTATGCTCATATCGGGCGTGCGTTCGGCCGCACGTCCCATGGAGGATGCCACGATCTTCGCACGCACGTTCCTATGCGCGGCGTTCTTGGGTGGGTTCCTGTGCTACCTCTTCTGGGAGGCCAAGGGCATCTACACACTGCCGTTCTATCTGCTGTTGTTCCCGCTCGCTGCATACGGTGTGCAGATTATCAAGCGCGACTCAAGATTCATGCGATACACCCATTCCCGTTCATCTTCTGCGCTTCTTGATGATGCTTAATGGGGCCATCAGCGCATTCCCTATGCGATAGGAATGACTATCGTACACTTGCTGCAGCTGTTCCGCACTCTTTGCCAATTCTTCACGCACATTGCCAAGGTCACCACGTAACGCCTGCATTTCAGCCTGCAGTGAATCGATTGCCTTGTCTCGCTCAGCAACGACTTCTTTCACCCTGTGCAATTCATCTTCAAGATGCTGCTTCTGGGCACGCATCCACAATTCAAAGTCCCATGAGCGGTAATACCGCCAAGCAAAACGCATCTGCATTCGTAACGTATGCTCGTATCCCGGATAGGGGAAAGTGATTGAGGTACGCGGTTCCACGCTTTCGAACAGATCTTCAAGCACATGCTCCATGCCGTAGGTTTCCCTCCATACGCCATGCATGGCATCACTGTATGAGCAGGCCTGCTGAAAATCATCAATAACGTCTTTGGCGATTCCCTCCCCATTCTTCCGTGTACCTCCCCTACCTGAGAAATTCGCATACGCACACGCATCGAAGTTTTCATCATTCAAATAGCCAAAGCCGCCAAAACGGTCATAGACAAAGACCGGGGTAGAAGACATCATGCAATATTGAACGGTTTTGCCAATGGTGATCACGCCATCATACTGTGCGATGAGCGCCGGGGTGACCTCTTGGACAACACCCTGCTCACCGATGATGTCCACATGGACGTCGGCGGACCCCAGCATTTCTGCCGCGTCAAATAGTTCCGGTGGTACGTGGTTCGAGATAATGGCAATCCGCTGAGGTACCCGAGGGTGTGTACCGACCTTGCTTGATTGTGCATATATGCTGGGGGCCGGATTCGGCACTATCCGTTGTGGAATCCCTTGATTGGCCTCGGTATCGTAATCCTTATTCAAGGCATCCCGTGCTTCTTGAGACACAAACACCTCAGCGGACGCAATCGTCTCTTCCAATAATGGGATATAAGGGTGTTCATCCGGTGACGCATCCAACGCGGACATGTGGTTGAAGATGAAAGCAGGTAGTCGTTTACCGTCAGGAACATGCTCTCGACTCACCGTACCAAGCTGTTCCACAAAAGACAGTGGAAGTAGCTGCGAGTGCACCCAGACATAATCGAAATCGAAGATGCTGGCCTCCAGGTCTTCACCTACCTCGACTCGGATGCCTTTGTTCTCGAATATGGCACGGGCCGAACCGGTGAAGGAGGAGGCAAGTACAACCACGGACGCACCCATCCGCTGCAGTTCTTCAGCCACTTGGGCGCATACCATCGTAGAACCCATGATATTGGAGATGAGCGTATGGGTAATCAACACTGAGCTGCCGCGAACTGTCATAAACCAATAGATTACCAGTCTTCACCGCAGCCCAGCACTGATCCTAAAGACGAGGTCCCAGACGGGCTATGCGCCACGCGCACAACAGCATAAAGGTCTAGCCGGGAATCTGCGTAATGGTCATCGCCCTGTCGCTGAGCAACGCATAATTGCTCGTATTGCGCGAATCCCGGACAATGAATGTGCACGAATTGTCATCAAGCGCGACAGCGACCGCTTCGGTCATGTTCTCATTGATTGGATCCTGCGTGCGCAATGATGTCAGCAACCGGAACTCGCCATCATTGAACAAATCCAGCGGCATTTCGAAATAAACGGTGTGACGACCGTGCTCTTTCATTTTGAAGCGCTTGGGACCTGTGTCATAGGTTATGCCTCCACGACGGATATCATGCATCGCAATCGCCAAATAGAAATCTTCCGGCTCATCAAACTGATATTCCACGGCAAATTTGAACGTATCCGAGCTTTTCACCATTGGCGGCGAAACGGCATAGGTACGCAGGACGGGACAGCGAGCATTGAGACCATTGGGATATACCACCCCGTTCATTTCTGTCTCCAGTGCGCGTCGGCGTATCTCCTGTTCCTTGCGTTCTTCTTCAAGATTGGCGAGTGTATAACGCTCGGCGACACTGGCATTGTCACCTATTACGGCGACCTCACCATTTTCAATGAACATCGCCCGCGTGCAATACCTCTTGACGGCGCTCATGTCATGCGTTACGAGGATGACCGTCTTCGTTGGGTCCTTGCGGACGTTTGTGAAATAGTCGTCGCATTTGCGCTGGAATGCCTCATCTCCGACGGCGAGCACCTCGTCGAGCACGAGGATGTCGCCCTGCGCCTTGATGGCCACCGAGAACGCGAGGCGCACCTGCATGCCGCTCGAATAGTTCTTGAGCTTCTGGTCCATGAAGTCCCCAAGCTCGGCGAACTCGACGATGTCGTCGTACATCGCGTCGACCTCTTCGGGTGTGAAACCAAGCAACGCGCCGTTAAGATACACGTTCTCGCGGCCAGTGAGCTCCGGATTGAAGCCCACACCGAGTTCGATGAACGGCACAAGCTTGCCTTCGACATGCACCGAACCGCTGTTCGGATAGTAGATCTGCGAAATGATCTTGAGCAATGTGGATTTGC
>SKEM01000112.1_pt1 | contig 25448 bp, 20 predicted proteins | sample 4826731 | NCBI WGS metagenome assembly SKEM01 (sample SAMN11008809, study PRJNA524170) | human gut metagenome | biome: Human fecal sample; material: Feces; isolation source: fecal sample from pouch patient p37 | host: Homo sapiens | place: Israel: Tel-Aviv | collected 2015-07-27
GTTCAGTGTAAAATGTACTTGGGTCATGTAACGTCCTCCTGGGTATGTTTTTGTGGTTAAAAACATTGTACCGTAAAAGGGCTGTTACATGGCCTTTTATCTTTTACACAATTATATGGACTTTATCTATTAAAAAAAAGCATGCTATTATTACTTTGTAAATAAGGATTGTTACTGCTTTGCAGGCAAAACCAGAGTCTTCCATTAACACAATCAGTGGAGGGATTCTGGGCTTTTTTTATAAAAAAGTGAGGTTGCATTCATCATGAGGATTGAAAAAGTTTTAAATAATAATGTCGTGCTTTCAAGAAATGAGCAAGGCGAAGAAATTGTTTATATGGGACGCGGCTTAGCCTTTCAAAAGAAGATTGGAGACACGATCAATCCAGATTATGTTGAAAAGGAATTCGTGTTAAAGGACTCCGCTATGGCAGGGCAATTCCAGCAGCTGTTTGAAGACGTCCCCACCAAAGAAGTAGAAGTCGTCAAACAAATCGTTGATTTAGCAGAAACAACGCTAGCGATTGAGCTTTCATCAAATATTTATTTAACTTTAACGGATCATATTCACTATGCGTTACTTCGAGCCAAAGAAGGAATTGATATTCCGAATCCTCTTGTATTCGAAACACGCAAATTTTATCCTAAAGAATTTGAAATCGCAAAGCAAGCATTAGCGATTATTGCTGAAAAGCTAGGGGTTCAATTTTCAGAAAATGAAGCGGGCTTCATTGCTTTTCATATTGTGAATGCTGAACAAGGAAATGGCAATATGGAAGTTACCATGGAAGCAACCAAGATGGTTCGTGATATTTTAACGATTATTAGTCGCTACTTTGGACAGGTGTTTGATGAAGATTCATTGAACTATCAACGAATTGTTACACATCTTCAATATTTTGCGCAACGTTATTTAAAACAAGAAGCGCATGATGAGGAGGACGAATTTCTTTTTGCATTGGTCCAAGGAAAGTATCCTAAGGCGTTTCAAGCGGTCCAACGTATTAATGAGTATTTATTAAAAAGCTATGATCGACCAATTGATCAAGCGGAAATGATTTATTTAACCATTCATATCCAAAGAGTGGTCAATGATAAAAAAGCATAACAACCAATAATCGCGGATTGTTACTGATAATGCAGGCAAAACCTAGATTGAAAAAACCGATAATGATTTTCGCAGACTGCGCAGCTGTGAAGAGAAGGATCTGGCTCTTTTTCAATGTAGGTTTTTTTGATATTAAAAATTAATGGAAATGAGGATCTAGAGATGAGTAAAAATCAAGAAATTGCAGCACGTGTGTTAAAAGCTGTTGGGGGCGAAGGCAACGTTAATAGTGTTGTTCACTGTGCTACGCGCTTACGTTTTAAATTAAAAGATGAGAATAAAGCAGATACAGCTGCATTGAATGCTGACCCAGATGTTATTCAGGTAGTTCAAAGTGCAGGACAATATCAAGTGGTTATTGGCAGTCACGTTAGTGATGTTTATAAGGATTTGATGGCCAACAGTGGACTAGGTAATGATTCTGATAATAGAGAAAAAGAAAGTGGCGGAAATATCTTTAACCGTTTAATTGATATTATTTCTTCTATTTTTACACCGTTTTTAGGTGCAATGGCCGGCGCTGGGGTTCTAAAAGGCTTCTTAACATTGGCTGTAACTATGGGCTGGTTAGCTGACACTTCAGGCGTATATCTTGTTCTCTTTTCGATTGCAGATGGTTTATTTACTTTCTTACCAATTATGTTAGCGTTTACGGCTGCTAAAAAATTCAATACTAATCCCTTTTTAGCGGTTGCTTTGGCGATGGCCTTAGTTCATCCCAGCATTACTGCTTTAGCAGGCAAAACAATTAGCTTTGCTGGTCTTCCAGTGATTATTGGGCCAAGTGGCTATACTTCTTCGGTTTTACCAATTATTTTGGCTGTTTTTGCACAAAGTTATGTAGAACGTTTCTTCAAAAAAGTAATTCCGAGTTTTCTACAAATTATCTGCGTTCCGTTAGCTGTTTTCCTTATTATGGCACCTGTTACCTTCTTAGCTATTGGTCCTATCGGGACGGTCATCGGCGATTGGTTGGGACAAGGATACAACGCAATTTACGCTTTTAGTCCAATTATCGCAGGGTTATTAATGGGTTCGTTGTGGCAAGTCTTGGTAATGTTTGGTATGCATTGGGGCTTTGTACCAATTATGATGTTAAACTTAACACAAGGTGGCGATACGATGGTACCAATGTTATTACCAGCCGTTATTGCACAAGGCGGGGCTGCTTTAGCTGTCTTTTTCCTAACAAAAAATGTGAAACTAAAAGGTTTGGCTTTGTCTTCAAGCATTACAACTATTTTTGGAATTACTGAACCAACTGTATATGGCGTGACTTTACCATTGAAAAAACCATTTATTGCAGCTTGTATTGGTGGCGGTATCGGTGGTGCATTTGTAGCTATGAATCACGTGAAAAACTTTACGTTTGGTTTGGTTAGTATGTTGAGCTTACCTGGGTTTATTCCTGCAGAGACAAAAGATACTGCACCGATGATTACTGGTGCAATTGGTGCTGGAATTGCCTTTATCATTGCGTTTGTCTTAACGTTTGTCTTACGTTTTGAAGATCAACCTAATCCAGAAACAGCAACTGAAAAAACAGCAACTGATAAGATGGTGGCACCTGTAAAAACGAATCAAGAAGACAAAATTATTTTAGCAAGTCCACTTCAAGGTGAAATTTTACCGCTAGAAAAAGTACAAGATCCTGTTTTTGCGTCAGGTGCTTTAGGAAAAGGTGTTGCAATTGAGCCGACTGAAGGCAAACTGTATGCGCCCGCAGATGGTGAAATCACCACATTATTTCCGACAGGACATGCTGTTGGCTTGACGACAACAGAGGGCGTTGAATTATTAATGCATATTGGCATGGATACGGTCGAATTAGATGGTAAAGGCTTTGAATTATCAGTGAAACAAGGTGATTCTGTTAAAAAAGGAGATTTGCTGGTTACTTTTGATATTGCTGCCATTAAAGAATCTGGTTATCCAGTAGTTACACCGATTGTGGTAACGAATACGAATGATTATTTAGATGTTTTGGATATGAACCAAACAGACGTGTTACATGGTGAAGACTTTTTAGCCATTATTAAATAAAAGACAATTGGAGGAGGAACAAGTATGACAACAACGACAAAATTTCCAAAAGGATTTTTATGGGGCGGTGCGACCGCAGCCAATCAATTAGAAGGGGCTTACTTAGCCGATGGTAAAGGGTTATCTGTGGCAGATGCGATGCCGGGAGGAAAACAACGTTTCGCTATTTTAGGAGATGAAGCGTTTGATTGGACGATTGACGAAACGAAATATCGCTATCCTAATCATACAGGAATTGATCACTATGATCGCTTTAAAGAGGACATTGCGTTGTTTGCTAAAATGGGCTTCAAATGTTATCGATTTTCAATTGCGTGGTCGCGTATTTTTCCACAAGGAGATGAAACACAACCGAATGAAGCCGGCTTGAAATTTTATGATGCGGTTATCGATGAATGCTTAAGCTATAACATTGAACCAGTAATTACGATTTCTCATTATGAAATGCCCCTGCATTTAGCGAAAGAATACGGCGGGTGGAAAAATCGTCAATTAGTTGACTTTTATGAACGTTTTGCGGAAACTGTTTTAACACGTTACCACCAAAAAGTTAACTATTGGATGACATTCAATGAAATTAATTCAGCGTTCCATTTCCCAGCACTTAGTCAAGGATTGGTGAAAAGCAATGGGGCCAATGATTATCAAAACATTTTCCAAGCCTGGCATAATCAATTTGTTGCAAGTAGTAAAGCTGTAAAAATTGGCCATGAATTAAATCCAGAATTACAAATTGGATGTATGATTATTTATGCAACAACGTATGGCATTGATTCGAATCCAGTCAATCAAGTTGCTACAATGATTGAAAACCAAGAGTTTAATTATTATTGTACAGATGTTCAAGTTCGTGGTGAATATCCAGCATACGCAGAACGCATGTATCAAAAATATGCTGTGAAAGACTTAGTTATTGAAGAAGGAGATTTAGAATTATTAAAAGAATACCCAGTGGATTACATTGGCTTTAGTTATTATATGTCGACTGCTGTCGATGTTACTGGTACTACCAACGATACAGCAAATGGGAATCTTTTAGGCGGCGTTAAAAATCCCTTCTTAGAAGCAAGTGAATGGGGTTGGCAAATTGATCCCGAAGGCTTACGAATCGCCCTAAATGAATTATATAATCGTTATCAAAAACCTTTATTTATTGTGGAAAACGGCTTAGGTGCAATTGATAAAGTAGACGAAAATTTCTATGTGGCAGACGACTATCGGATTGATTATTTACGTCGTCATATTGAAGCAATGGCAGAAGCAGTTGCAGACGGCGTCGATTTAATGGGCTATACGCCGTGGGGCTGTATCGATTTAGTCAGTGCTTCCACAGGTGAAATGAGTAAACGGTATGGGTTTATTTACGTTGATTTAGACGATGAAGGAAATGGTACTAAAAACCGTTATGAAAAAAAATCGTTTAATTGGTACAAACAAGTTATTGAAACTAATGGACAAAACTTAGACTAGTTATTGTAATTAAACAAAACAAGACAATCGTAGTAGGTAGTTGCTTCTGTTCCCGCCGTTTATTAATTTTTAAGCTTGGGCCAAAAATCCAAAGTGATTTTTGGCCCAAGCTCTTTTTTGTCAATTTTTCAAAATAGTGCACAATACGTTATAATAGAAACAACTGAGAGGAGCGTTTCTAATGATTAAGCAATTACAACATCCATTTTTTGTTATTATGGGTCCGAGTGGTTCTGGCAAGACCGCAATTACAAGTAAGGTTTTTCCGAAAAACTATAAAGTTATCTCGCATACTACGAGGAAAAAACGATTGGATGAAGTGGATGGTGTGGATTACTATTTTGAAACAAAAGCAAGTTTTCAAACCTTGATTGAAACCAATCAGTTAGTGGAGTATGATTTTTACCATGGAAACTATTACGGTGTCGGTGTAGCTGCCATCGTTGAAACAACGAAAGAGCATCCAGCCTATAATGCGTTAACTTTTCCAGGCTTTCAAGCGGTCTTTGAGCGTTTTGGCGAGTCCGTCATTCCAGTTTTTTTTGACGTTTCAAAAGAAAATATTTATCAACGTTTAAAGCAACGAGAATCTGATCCTAAAATTATTGAAGAACGTTTAAACCTTTATGATCAAGAAATTCTTATCAAAAACCAATTGGAACAATATCCTAATTATCAACGAATAGATGCCAATGGACCTATAAAAGAGGTCGCTGGCTTGTTACAAGAATGCATCAAACACTATTATTAATCAAGCAACTGGCGAGACAGAATCTAACATTAATTTTGTCTTGCTAGGTGCTTGATTTTTTTTGTAAAAAACTTGCATTCTGAATAGAGAGTGCTATAATGACATGGTGTCATATGACAATGTGTCATAAAAGGGAGGAACACAAATATGCCTACGAATACGTTTTTTCATTTGCCAGAAGAAAAGCAACAACGCTTATTAGATGCTGCACAAATTGAATTTTCGCGCCATTCTTTACAAGAAGCGTCAATTGCAAATATTGTTAAATTAGCGGAAATTCCTCGCGGTAGCTTTTATCAATATTTTGAGAACAAAGAAGATTTGTATTTTTATTACTTTGCGACATTAAGAAAAAATAGTGAACGAGATTTAGAGAAACAAATTATTGCGGAAAATGGTGATTTAATCGAAGCCATGGATGTCTATTTCTCCAAAATGATTGTCGAAGTGCTAACTGGAGAGAATGCTTCTTTCTATCGGAATTTATTTGTCAACATGGACTATCGTGCTTCACGTCGGGTGACGGATAATTTAGCGACTGGAGAAGAGGAAAAAAATAGGAAACAGCACTGTCATAAGCATAGAGGAAGAAAAGGCCATGCTGCCTATGCAGAACATCTTTATCAAATAATTGATCGTTCGAAATTAACCATTGAAACGCCAAAAGAATTCACATGGTTCATGCAGACGGCGATGCATGCCGTTTTCTCAACAATTGTTGATGGGTATCGTCAACAAAGAGAAAATACTGCCTATGATTCAACTGAAGCAGTCAAACAATTAAAAATGAAATTAAGTTGGTTGAAAAATGGCGCTTATAAGTAGCAAAAAGGAGGAGAAGTTAGTTGATTAAACTAGTCAAACGGATGTCATTATGGTCGGTCTTTGCAGCGGTTTTATTTATGATCGTGCAAATTATCGCAGATTTATATCTGCCCACATTAACATCTAATATCATTAATGACGGTGTTGCTAAAGGAGATATTAACTATATTTGGAGTACAGGAGTTGTCATGTTAGGCTTTTCTTTGATTAGCATTGTCGCTTCTATTGGAAATACCTTTTTTGCCACCAAAGAATCACAAAGTTTAGGTAAAAAATTACGGACCGATATTTATCGAAAAGTTGAAAATTTTTCTAATAATGAATTTGACAAATTTGGGACAGCTTCGCTAATTACACGAACAACCAATGATGTCAATCAGATTCAAATGGTTATGCAAATGTTTTTACGTTTAATGATTAACGCACCTTTAACGTTAATTGGTGCAAGTTTTATGGCGTATAACAAGGATCCACAATTGACGAAAATTTTTCTATATGTTTTACCAATTATGGCTGTTTTAGTGGGCGGTATCATGTTTTTAGCGGTTCCGTTATTTAAAAGCATGCAAAAGAAAACCGACCGTTTAAATTTAGTTTTTCGTGAAGGACTGACAGGAGTTCGTGTGATTAGGGCCTTTGGCAAAGCAAACTATGAAGAACAACGTTTTGATGAAGCCAATAAGGATTATACACAAACGGCGATTAAAGTGAATACGATTGTCGCTTTGATGATTCCTTTAATGACACTCATTATGAGTGGTACCAATATTGCAATCACTTGGTTTGGCGGTCATTATATTGCGGAAATGCAACTAGAGGTAGGGAACTTAATTGCCTTTATGACTTATGCCATGCAAATTCTGATGAGTTTCATGATGTTATCCATGATTTTTGTCATGGTACCGCGGGCGCAAGCCTCTGCTGATCGGATTAATGAGGTGCTAAATACTGATTCAGAAATCAAAGATGTACCCAATCCAGAACTACTCTCTCTAAAAGGTGACAAAGCAACATTGGCGTTTGAACATGTTAATTATCGTTACCAGCATGCTGAAAACTTAGCACTGGAAGATATAGATTTTTCAGCAAAATCTGGGGAGACGGTCGCGATTATTGGTGGGACTGGTTCTGGGAAAACAACGCTGGTTAATCTTTTACCACGTTTTTATGATGTTGAATCTGGCAAAATTTTGCTAAATGGTAAAAACATTAAAGAAACGTCACAGCATAATTTACGAGAAATGATTGGCTTTGTACCGCAAAAGGCTGTTTTATTTACAGGAACGATTCGTGAAAATATGCAATACGGCGCCCCAAATGCGACCGATGAAGAAATTTGGCAAGCTTTAGAAATTGCGCAGGCAAAGGCGTTTGTTTCAGAATTGGCAGAAGGTTTGGATAGTCATGTCGAACAAGGCGGCGGTAATTTTTCTGGCGGACAACGCCAGCGGTTGGCTATTGCTCGTGCTTTAGTAAAACCAGCAGATGTCTATGTTTTTGATGATTCCTTTTCTGCATTGGATTTCAAAACAGATGCTAATTTAAGAAAAGCCTTAAAAGAGCAGATGACGGATGCAATTGTCGTTTTAGTGGCCCAACGTGTAAGTACGGTTATGGAAGCATCGACAATTTTAGTATTAGACGAAGGGAAATTAGTTGGTAAAGGAACGCATGAAGAGTTATTAGCGAATAACCAAACGTATCAAGAAATTGTACATTCTCAATTGAGAGAGGAGGACCTTGCATGAGTAGTCGACCAAAAGGCGGACCAATGGGCGGGGGACCAGGACGTAACATTGGCGCAAAAGGGCCAAAACCAAAAAATTTCTGGAAAACAGTGAAACGTTTATTTCGGTACATGTCTAAACGAATGCTGTCAATTATTGCTGTCTTAGTATTAGCAATCGCAGCCGTCGTTTTCCAAATTCAAACACCAAAAGTATTAGGACAGGCAACAACTGAAATTTTTAAAGGCGTCATGAAAGGCGCTGCTGAAATGAAACAAGGCTTAAAAATAACATCTTTTCCAATTGATTTTGACAAAATCGGTCAAATTTTATTAATTGTTATTGCCATGTACCTTATTTCTGCTGTCTTTAATTTCTTGCAGCAAGTAATTATGACACGTGTTTCACAGCGAACAGTTTATGAATTACGTCAAGAATTAGAAGCGAAAATGAACAAAGTTCCAATTTCCTATTATGATACTCATAGTAATGGGGACATCATGTCGCGGGCAATTAACGACATGGATAATATTGCGAGTACTTTACAGCAAAACTTAACCCAATTAATTACCAGTATCGTGACATTTGTGGGTGTACTTTGGATGATGCTGACCATTAGCTGGCAGTTAACACTAATTGCCTTAGCGACAGTACCATTAAGCTTAATTGTTGTGATGGTTGTGGCGCCTCGCTCGCAAAAACATTTTGCGGCTCAACAAAAAAGCTTAGGATTATTGAATAACCAAGTCGAAGAAACCTACGGTGGTCACGTAGTAGTAAAAAGTTTCAACCACGAAGAAAGTGATCAAGAAGTATTTGAAAAAGAAAATGAAAAATTATATCATGCTGGTCGCAAAGCACAATTTATTTCAGCGATCATTATGCCTTTAATGAACTTTATCAAAAATCTAGGCTATGTGTTTGTTGCAGTCCTTGGTGGCGTAAAAGTAGCGAATGGTATGATGGATTTAGGGGATGTCCAAGCATTTCTTCAATATACCAATCAATTTTCACAACCGATTACTCAAATCGCTAATTTAATGAATACAATCCAAGCTACGGTGGCTTCGGCAGAACGTGTCTTTGAAGTATTAGATGAAGAAGAAATGGTGGATGAACCTTCTGGCGTACCAGTGGAAACAGATAGTCCTTATCGTGTTTCTTTTGAACATGTTGCTTTTGGCTATTCACCAGAGAAATTATTAATGAAAGATTTCAATTTAAATGTTAAACCTGGGGAAATGGTCGCGATCGTGGGCCCAACAGGTGCTGGGAAAACAACCCTAATTAACTTATTGGAACGCTTCTATGATATTAGTAGCGGCAGCATCAAATATGATGGCGTTGATACGCGCGATTTGTCTCGCGAAGAGTTGCGAGCACACTTTTCAATGGTTCTTCAAGATACTTGGTTGTTCACTGGAAGTATCTATGACAATATTCATTATGGTAATGACCAAGCGAGCGAAGAAGAAGTGATCCGTGCGGCGAAAGCAGCCCATGTGGATGATTTTGTCAGAAAATTACCAGAAGGCTATCAAACGATTCTAAATGAAGAAGCCAGCAATATTTCTCAAGGTCAACGACAATTAATTACAATTGCTCGAGCATTCTTAGCAAATCCAGACGTTTTAATTTTGGATGAAGCCACCTCAAGTGTGGACACTCGAACAGAAATACTGATTCAAGCAGCAATGAATCGTTTACTGGAAAATCGGACCAGCTTTGTAGTCGCTCATCGCTTGTCGACTATCCGTGATGCCGATACGATTATCGTTATGGCAGAAGGTTCAATTGTAGAAACAGGAACCCACGATGAATTAATGGCGAAAAACGGTTTTTATGCTGATTTATATAACAGTCAGTTTTCTGAAGAAGTAGCCTAAAAGGCGTAGCAAAAAAATAGTAATTCATGATGAGGCTTCAGGAACCATAGTCGTAAAGACTGGTTCCTAAAGCCCTATTTTTTTGACAAAAAGTTAGCGAAATTGAAAAATTTCTATTTTCTTTTGAGAAAAACAGGATATTACTTGATGAAATAGCAAGAGATGTATAAAATGGGAGAGAAGAAAATGGAGGTAACAGAAAAAATGACTGAATTTCAATTAGAAAAAGCTGCGACATTAAAAACAATTGCCATTCGTGCGAAAAAAGTTGGCGAAATGGTCGACTTTTATAAAAAAGTAATGGGTTTTGTTTTAAAGTCAGAAGAAAATAACCTGTCTATCTGGGGTACACGTGAAGCAGGAACGCAATTATTAATTTTAGAAGAAACTAGAAAAGCCGAAGATTTTCATAATGAAGAAAAGCAAATGGCTTATTTTTCAATTAAAGTTCCTACGGAAAAAGAATTTTTACAAATTGCTCAACGAGTGCTTGAACAAGACTACCCAATTGATGAAAGTTTCCAAATTGGCACACGTCAAAGCATGTTCATTACTGATCTTGAAGGCAATCAATTTGAGATTTTTCACGATGAAGCAACAGCAAATTCGACTTCTGAAAAGCAACCGATTGTGCTTAAAGATCTTATCGATCTTATCAGTGAGGACTTAGAGCCACATCAAGGGTTAGCCGCTGGCTCATATTTAGCACATGTGCAATTAAAAACAAACAATCAAAAAGAAATAAAAGCATACTATGAGGAAGTTCTGGGTTTAAAACGCAATGAAAAAGATCAATTTGTTTTAGAAGATGGCAAAGCAACTATTGGATTCCAAAAACCTGAAACAAGTGAAGTGGATCAATTACCTGATCCACACTTAGGTTTAGATTTCTTTACCATTAAGCTCTCTGATCAAGAACATATTTTAGCAATGGAGCAACAATTAACGGCAAAAAATCAAGAGTTCTTTATTGACCAGAAAAAAGCGATTGTCACTGTGTTTGATCCAATTGGCTTGGAATGGTGGTTTGTCTTAAAATAAACGCTTAGACAGACAAAATAAGCTTGTTTTAGCAAGTCTGGAATAAAGTCTGAATAAAAGTTTAACGCTACTTTTGTTCGGAACTTATTCTAGACTTTTCCTTTAATATTAAAAATAGAAGGTGAAAAAATGTACGAAAAAACAAAGTGGAAAATTCAAAAAATGATGAAAAAAGGTGTTTTTTCGGGGGCTAGTTTTTGTTTCATTGAAGGTGAAAAAGAGGAGAGCAATTGTTGGGGACTCGCACAAGTAAAACCCACCAAAGAACAATTAACCTCGGCCATGCTGTTTGATGTGGCTTCTTTAACCAAAGTAGTCGGCACCACCACCGTTATTTTGCAATTAGTGGAAGAAGGAAAAATTATTCTAGATCAATCATTACAAACTTATTATCCCTCTTTTCAAGATTCTAATATTACAATCCGGCATTTGTTGACACATACGGCAGATTTACAAGGCTATATTCCTAATCGTGATCAGCTGAATGCCCAAGAATTAAAAGACGCCTACAATCATTCATTTCACGCAGGCAAAGCGATAGGTAAAAAAGTTGTTTATACAGATGCAGGAACTATTTTATTAGGCTTTATGTTAGAAGAAATGTTCCAGCAATCAATGATAGAAATTTTATCTGAGCGAGTATTGCTTCCTTTAGGGATGAACGAAAGTACGTTTCTACCAAAGAATCCTTTAAACTGTGTGCCAACAGAATTACATGAACAAAGAGGGTTGATTCGAGGTACAACCCATGATCCTAAGGCATTTGTTTTACGAGAACATGCAGGGAATGCTGGCTTGTTTAGCAATGTCTATGATTTAACAAAATTTGTTCGAATGTATTTAAATCGAGGCAGTTATCACAATCTCCAATTCTTAAAAAAAGAGACGATTGATTTGTTACTAGTTAACCAAGTGCCAGCTGCAGATAAACCACGTTCTCTAGGCTGGGATTTTAAATATGATGTAGCTACGCAACGGCCATTATTATTCCATACAGGCTATACAGGCACTTTTTTGCTAATTGATGTGCAACAACAATCAGCGTTTATCTTTTTATCTAATCGAGTCCATCCAGAGGACCACCGGAACACTTATATCGAAGAAAGAGATCAGTTGTTGGCAACCTATTTAAAAGAGAAATCATCAGTTTCAGATGAAATGACTAGTTTTTAGTGATATAATGAGAGCGAATTCAATTTGGGAGGTCACAGTCAATGCAAGAACCATTATTTTTACAACCTGTTTTTCAAGAAAAAATTTGGGGCGGCAATCGTCTACACACGCTATTTGGTTTCGATTTACCGAGCGATAAAATTGGTGAAGATTGGGCAATCAGTGCACATCCACATGGCGTTAGTACTGTTTTAAATGGCGAATTTAAAGGAAAAAAATTAGATGAATTGTGGGCAGACCATCAAGAGCTATTCGGCCATGCAGGTGGTGCTGTCTTTCCATTATTAACGAAAATTTTAGATGCTGAAGATGATTTATCCGTGCAAGTTCATCCCGATGATGCATATGGCCAAAAACATGAAGGCGAGCTAGGCAAAACTGAATGTTGGTACATTATTGATGCAGAACCTGGCGCTGAAATCATTTATGGACATCACGCGAAAACAAAAGAAGAACTTGCAGAAATGATTGAAGAAGGTCGTTGGGACGATCTTTTAAGAAAAGTACCAGTGAAAAAAGGCGATTTTTATTATGTACCAAGCGGCACTATTCATGCCATCGGCTCGGGTATTTTAATTTTAGAAACGCAACAAAGCAGTGATACTACGTATCGGGTTTATGATTATGATCGAACAGATGATCAAGGAAAGACCCGGGAATTGCATATTCAACAATCCATTGATGTGACAACCGTTCCGGCGAAGGATCCTGACCTCTCTATTCAACAAGAAAATCAAGGACAATCAAGCATTGTTACTTATGTAAAAACAGATTTCTTTAATGTCTATGAGTGGCGTGTCAGTGGGATTCTAAAAGTTAAAAAACAAGCACCTTATACATTAGCAACAGTTATTGAAGGTGTTGGTCGATTGATTACAGAAGATGCTGCAAAAGCAGATGTGGCTACTTTTGATTTGAAAAAAGGCGATAGCTTTATCTTTCCAACAGATATTCCGAGCTGGCGTTTTGAAGGTGATCTAACGATTATAGCTTCAGAACCTGGTAGTCGCTAAAAAAAGAGGGGATCATCAACAGATGATTTCCTCTTTTTTTTGGCATTAAAACAGTTTATTTTGTTATAAAGGAACGTTTAGGTAAGGCAGCGATAACAGCTGTGACGATGATGACTGATAGCAGACGATCCCCGTAATCTGTTATCAATTGAACCAACAGGACGCTTGCTAACTGATTTAAGCCTAAACCATATAAAAATTGGACAATTATACTGGAGCCAGCAGAAGTTATTCCACCAAATAAACAAACTGTAATCAAGGAAGAAATTACTGTTCCTGGTATCGTTAACCACAACGTTTTAAATGGTAATTTGGTTACTTTTAACTGCTGATGAAGGAGCAAGCCTGCTAAAATTCCTGTGCAGAGTTGGACAGGTGAATAATACAGAGAAAAGATATCCGTTGTCAATCCAGTTACTAGACTTGTTAAAATACCTGTCAGTGCACCAAAGAGTGGGCCTAATAACGCACCTGTAAAAATAGTTCCCGCGCTATCAAGATAAATTGGTAAACGAAGGAGTAACGCAATGGTACTGCCAAGGTAATTTAAAGCAACACTAAAAGCGATAATTGTAATGATTCGTGGTGTTATTTTTTTCATGGTTATCCCATCCTTAAATTTTTGAAATCTCTTTCGATCTCATCTATTTGTACATTTAAAAGAATGGATAGAAACTTCACGAAAAACTGTTGACTATCAACCGTAGTCAAGACATGACAATTAGCTGGTTGCTGCTGGAAATGATACTGATCGATCATTGATTGCCCCATAGCAATGCCGTCAGGAACAATTTGTCCGTAACTGGAAAAGCCTTGGCAGAGCGTAGGATCAATAAAATAAGCAACCGCTAAGGGATCGTTGATAACACACCCTAAAATACGTTCATATTTCCAATGAAAATCAAAATAAAATTGAGTAATCTCAGCGAGGTAATTCCCCATTTTGGGGTTGAGTCGTTGACAATAATTGAGAATTGTTGGTGTAAAAACAATTTCTCGTGTGACATCTAAGCCGACCATCTCGATTTTTGCACCTAATTCCTCAAAAACCCAAGCTGCTGCATCAGGATCACACCAATAATTAAATTCTGCAACAGGAGAGCAATTGCCGTGGCTTTTAAAGGTACCACCCATTGAGACAAAACGTTGAAGATTTCGCCCCAGAAGAGGTTCTTTTTTTAAAGCCAAAGCAATATTTGTTAAAGGACCAAGGGCAATGATTGAGCAATCGGTAGCTTGTTGAAAGGTTTGTGCTAAATAGTCAGCAGCGGAAAGCGCTTGTGCTTGGATTTTGCTAGTTCTGGGGAAATATGTTTCACCTAAACCATCCATGCCATGTGTATCTTGTGCACTAACAAATGGCCGTTTTAAAGGGCTAGCAGCCCCTTGGTAGACAGGAATATCTAAGCGATTAACTTTTTCCAAACATTTAAAAACATTTTCCACGCCAATCTCCACAGGGACGTTTCCGCAAACAACTGTAATCGCTTGGACATCTAGCTCTGGTGAAGCAAGTGCATACAAGAGAGCAAGCGTGTCATCAATTCCAGGATCACAATCAATAATTACTTTTTGCATTTTTTCCAATCCTCCTTTTTCGTTAACTGCAAATGATAACTCTTGTTAAAAAAGCTATGACTTGAGTTAGTATTGAGAGATACTTAGTTTTTTATTCTGGGAAGTTTCCGAACCAGTCCGAGAAATTCTCGATTTTAAATGCACCTCTTTATCTTACTATATTTTGTAAAGATGTAAATAGTTGTCGGAGAAATGAAAAAGAATCTAGCCCTATATGTAGGAACTAGATTCTTCTTTTATTTATAAAGCGTTTCAGGAATAGCGATCGGTTCACCATATTTTTTCTCTAAAGCGGTCCGAATTAACCGGATCCCTAGATTTTTGTTGCGTGCTAAGATTGGACCGTGGAAGTAGGAGCCAAACACATTTTTATAGACAACGCCTTCGCCATTATCTTGACCGTTATTGCCTTTGCCTTGTTTGACTGTTCCTAAAGGTCGTTCACCTTCGCCTAAAAAAGTCATGCCATTATGATTTTCAAAACCATAATACGTTTCATCAAATTCTTCATTATAAATTTCGATATCACCAATGAAACGATTGTTGTCTTGGCTCAAAGTGTAATGATCTAATGCACCGATTCCTTTAATTTTTTCGCCTTGTGCGCCGACATAGTAATGTCCTAGAAGTTGATAACCACCACAGATAGCTAACAAGACGCCGTCATTTTCAATATAAGAAGTCAAAGCTTCTTTTTTATTCTGAATGTCTTCTGAGATGATCAATTGCTCGAAGTCTTGACCGCCACCAACAAAGACTAAATCATATTTTTCGGGATCAAACGGTTCGTAGATACTGATAATTTCTGATCGGAAGGTAACGCCCATTTTTTCGGTTAAATATTTAAGCATCAATAAATTTCCGTTATCTCCGTAAGTATTTAATAAGTTGCCATATAAATGACAAACGACTAATTCTTTAGACACCATTCATTCCCCCTTGAATATACCCTTGGGCTGTTAATGATTTTCTTAATTGCAAAACAGCAGTATAGGTTGCCAAAATATAGACATGATCTGTCGGCAACGTTTTAATTTCTGAAATTACTTGCTCCAAATCAGGAATTTCTAGTAATTTTTCTTCAGGAATACCCGCAACTTTTAAACGCAAGGCCATATCTTCATGGCGATCACCGCCAGCAATTACTTTTGGAATGTCCATATCAGCAAAGGCTTCATGATTACCATCCCAAATCCAACTGACATCAATTCCATCTGCATAATTAGCATTTAATAATGAAACCAGCGAGAAAGAGTAAGGGGCTAAGCCCATCATATCAATGACCTGATTTAAACCAACGGGATTTTTTACTAAAACTAACGTACATTCTTTATCGCCAACTTTAATGGTTTCTTGACGCCCAAAAACTTTTTCATCATAAGCTAAACCTGCTCGGATTTTATCTGGTGCCACCTGATAGTATTCTGCTACCGCTGTGGCCGCTAGCGCATTATAAACATTATACATCCCACCAACAGCAATGCCGTATTCTTCGCCATCAATCACAAAATCAGCAGATGTATTATCCATCCGGACCATTTCCGTTAACTGCACATCCAATTCAGGGCGTTTGAAGCCACAATTTGGGCAATAGTAATCACCTAAATTAGCATACGTAATCATTTTATAATGAAGAATATGATTGCATTTTGGACATAAAACCCCATCTGTATTGTAATGAGCCAATTGCTCTTTTGGTGGTAAATGATTAAATCCATAGTATTTGCGAGGATTTACAGTTTCTTTTGAATTAAAAATTGGCGAATCACCATTGCACAAAATAGTTGCTTCAGGAGCAGCGGCGGCGCCTTCCATAATTAAGCGATACGTCGTATAAATTTCACCATAGCGATCCATTTGGTCGCGGAAAATATTCGTAAAAACAAATAATTTTGGTTGAATATATTTAGTGACACGGCTTAAACTTGCTTCATCAATTTCTAAAACCGCAAATTTCTTTTGTCCTTTTTTCGCCTTGGCATTTAAAAAAGTAGAGACAATTCCTTGCTCCATGTTAGCACCAGTTGGATTTGTTAATACCTCATCAAATTCTTGGCGTAAAATGTTAACAGTTAAAGCAGTTGTCAATGTTTTGCCGTTCGTTCCAGTGACTACGACAATTTCATAGTCTTTTGCCAATGTATCTAAAATTTTAGGATCGATTTTTAGGGCTAATTTCCCTGGGTAGCTACTGCCGCCTTTAAAAAATGTTTGTAAAACCCATTGCGAAGTTTTTCCTGCAGCAATTGCTAAATGACTTCGAATCCCCATTTGTTGTCCCCCAATTTCTATATCTTTAATTTTTCGTTATTTTAAATTAAACTCAATCTATCATACCATAACTAAAATAAAAAATTAATTCCTTTTACTTTTTCTTACTATTATTTAAAAAGTCTTTTAGAAAAAGTAGAATAGTGAAGGAAAAAAGAGAATAGACGACTTGTCTTAACAACAAATCGTCCATCGATTTCCATTTTTATTTCGCATCAATATAACTGTATAGCGTATATTTAGAAATATTGAAGAAGTTAGAAACTTTGTCCCCAGATTTAGTGACTAAGAAGGCGCCTTTATTGTTTAAAAATTGAATACACTTGATTTTATCGTCCTTCGTCATTAATGGGACCGGCTTGCCAACTAATTTGACTGATTCATGAATTAAATCGTCTAACAACTCATTAACATCCTGAGGAATGTAATCAGGGTCTTTATCTTCTTCAGGTTCTGCAGTGGAAATCAAAGATTTTAAGTTTGACTCTGCAGCAATCAATGTAGTGATGTCGTAGTTAATAGCAAAAATACCATCGAGTTGACCATTCTCATCTTTAAAATACATTGTACTAGATTTTAAAATACGACCATCATGGGTGCGGGTCAGATAGTTAATATGATCATTCAACTCACTAGGGTCTTTTTTTAAGGCTTCTAAGACTACTTGAGAAGGTCCATCGCCCAGATGACGAGAAGAGACATGACCATTTTCAATGGAAACAATAGAATTGTTAATATTGTCTTCATTGATTTGGTGGATAACGACTTCGCAGTTTTCCCCAAATTGACCAGCTAAACCTTTAGCAATTTGTGTTAAAAAAGTAAGTTTTTCGTCGGATAACATAAATAAGCTCCTTTCTAATGTGCCTGGCACAAACAGTTTTTATAAGATTGTGTCAAATTTAACATAATATTTTTAAATGGAATAGGCAGGGCTAAATCCTTTAATGTCGCGTACTACCTGTTCTGAAAAATAATGATAGCATGATAAAAATAATAATACAAGATAACGGCTGTCAAAATTCTAAAAAATATTTTTTAGGTAGCATTGTTTTTTTTAAGGTAAGGTGATATACTTTAATCAAGTTAATGAGTTCGTTAGTAAAAAATGCAAGCGCTTCAAATGCTTTTCGTAGGGATATAGATTAGCCAAGCTAGTCAAGCTATATTCGTGAATGATTGAGCGATATATTTGTAAGCGTTTGCCACTTGTGGGGAATAGGTTGAAAAATAGGAGGAGAATACATGTTATTAATTGGAAATGGGCGTTTAATCACTCGGGATGCGCAGAATCATTTTTTTGAAAATGGGTGTGTGGCGATTGATGGTCAAGTTGTGAAACAAGTCGGAACGACAGAAGATTTAAAACAAGCTTATCCAGAAGCGACATTTATTGATGCTAAAGGTGGAGTGATTATGCCAGGCTTTATTAACATGCACAATCATATTTATAGTACCTTTGCACGTGGGTTAAGTTTAACGAATTATCATCCTAAAAATTTCATGGATATTTTGGTAGATCAATGGTGGCGAATTGATCGTGCCTTGACATTAGAAGACACTTATCAAAGTGGTAAGGTTGCTTATTTAGATAGTATTCGCAACGGTGTTACAACTGTCTTTGATCATCATGCTAGTTACGGAGAAATTACAGGGAGTTTAACCCAATTATCTAATGCAGCGGACGAGTTAGGGATTCGGACCTGCCTTTGTTATGAAGTTTCTGATCGCGATGGTGAGCAGAAAATGCGAGAAGCAGTTCAAGAAAATGCCGCCTTTATTAAAGCCAGTTCCTTAAGAAAGGATGATATGCAAAAAGCGATGATGGGTATGCATGCAGCCTTTACTTTATCAGATGCTTCTTTAGAATTATGTGCAGCCAATACGCCAGATGGGATTGGTTATCATATTCATATTGCAGAGGATTTAGCCGATGTTCATGATTCTTTGAAAAAATATGGGAAGCCGATTGTGAACCGATTATTTGATTTAGGAATTTTAGGAAAACAGACAATGGCAGGCCATTGCATCCATATTGGACCTCATGAGATGGAATTACTAAGAGATACAGACACAATGGTGGTCACGAATCCAGAGTCGAATATGGGGAATGCGGTCGGTTGCCCACCTGCGATGCGCATGTTTAATGAGTATGGTATTTTGATGGGTCTTGGCACAGATGGTTATACGAATGATGTGACGGAATCTTATAAGGTAGGAAATGTTATCCACAAACATCATTTAGCTGATCCAAATGCGGCTTGGGCAGAAATTCCCACAATGCTGTTTGATAATAATCCGCAAATGGCTAATCGCTATTTTAAAACAAAGCTAGGCGTTTTAGAACCTAATGCAGCAGCAGACGTCATTATTGTTGATTATCATGGCCCGACACCAATGACAAAAGAGAATTATAACATGCACATTTTATTCGGCATGAATGGTGGGATGGTTACTGACACGGTGATTAATGGAGAAATTCGGATGCGTAATCGTGAAGTTCAAGGAATTGACGAAGAGAAAGTTTGGCATGATGCGCAAACGCAAGCACAATCTTTCTGGAAACGAGTAAATCAATAGCTTTCATTATAAATAAAAGGAGTGACGTTAATGAGTGATATTATGCATCCCATCTCAATTGAGGCTTTATTAAATTGGATTTTTAGTGAGTATCAACAAGATGGCACAATTTTTGGCATTCGTAAATTTTATCATGCGGATCCTACAAAAACGATTCCGTTATTTGGAGAAAAAATGGAAACCCCTTGTGGTCCAGCAGCAGGTCCTCATACACAATTAGCACAAAATATTATTGCGGCCTATTTAACAGGTTCTCGTTTTTTTGAAGTTAAGACAGTCCAGATACTGGATGGAGAAGATTTACCAGTGAGTAAACCATGTATCGCAGCAGCGGATGAATGTTACAACGTTGAGTGGTCCACAGAATTGCGCGTTCCCCAAGCTTATGATGAATACGTCAAAGCATGGTTTGTTTTGAAGTTACTGAGTAAAGAGTTTGAGCTAGGTGACCCGAATGGTTTCATTTTTAACATGAGTGTTGGCTATGATTTGGCAGGGATTCAATCACCAAAAATTGATCGTTATATTAACGAAATGCAGAACGCAGAAGGAACGCCGATTTGGGCGGAATGCCAAGCAGCTGCCAAAAAATATCTATTTTATTTTAAAAAAGTAGATGACTTATATATCGAAGCAATTAGTCCTAAAGTCTGTCATTCTATTACGCTGTCGACTTTACACGGTTGTCCATCAGACGAAATTGAACGAATTGCGGCCTATTTATTAAGTGAAAAAGGGCTCCATTCCTTTATTAAATGTAATCCAACCATGTTAGGTTATGAATATGCGCGTCAAACGATGGATGAGCTAGGGTTTGATTATATGGTTTTTGACGATCACCATTTTAAAGAAGATTTACAATTTGAAGAAGCAGTACCGATGTTACAACGTCTACAATTATTAGCCAATAGTAAAAATCTAAGCTTCGGAGTTAAAATTACGAACACTTTCCCGGTAACGATTGCAGCAAATGAATTACCTGGTGATGAAATGTACATGTCAGGACGTTCGCTATTTCCTCTTAGTATTTCATTGGCACAAAAATTATCAGAAGCATTTGATGGGAAACTACAAATTTCTTATTCTGGCGGTGCAGATATTTTCAATAGTAAAGAAATATTTGATGCTGGGATTTGGCCAATCACTATGGCAACGACGCTGTTGAAACCTGGTGGCTATCAACGAATGAATCAAGTTGCTAATGTATTGGGCGCAGCAGAATATCCTCAGATGGTTCATGTCAACTTGGATAAATTAGCCCAAGTTGTTGAGAAAGCTAAAACACAAGCGCGTTACCAAAAATCAATTAAATTACCAGAAAGTACCAAACTAAGAAAAACAGTTCCACTAACAGATTGTTATATCGCTCCTTGTCGAAGTGACGGTGGTTGTCCAATCAATCAGGATATTCCTGCTTACCTTCGTTATGTAAGTGAAGGCAATTATTTAAAGGCCTTGCAAGTAATTGTCGATAAAAATCCGTTGCCTTTTATTACTGGAACCATTTGTGCACATCCTTGTATGACCAAATGCACACGTCAATTTTATGAAGAATCTATTCATATTCGGGAAGTGAAGTTAGAAGCAGCTGAACATGCTTATGATGAATTATTGACGACACTAGAAAAGCCACAGCCAAAAGAAAATGCACCTAAAACAGCTGTTGTGGGTGGAGGTCCTGCAGGGATCTCTGCTGGGTATTTATTAGCACGTGAAGGCATGCCTGTTACTGTGTTTGAAAAATCCAAGACAATTGGGGGCGTTTGTAGCCAGATTGTACCAGAATTTCGAATTTCTATGGAATCTGTTCAAAAAGACGTTCAGTTAGCGGAATTTATGGGAGCTGAATTCCGTACAGGTACAGGACAAGAGGCGCCATCATTGGCAGAATTGAAAAACCAAGGCTATACGAATGTTATTTATGCCATTGGTGCATGGAAACATGGGGTCCTTCGTTTAGAATCTGGTCGAGCATTGAACTCGTTAGAATTTTTAAAAGCAAACCGAGAAAATCCAACGATTAATCCTTACGGAGAACAGATTGTCGTCGTTGGTGGCGGAAATACAGCCATGGACTGTGCTCGTGCAGCCACAACATTACCTGGTGTTAAAAAAGTCTCAGTGGTTTATCGTCGGAATAAACGCAATATGCCAGCAGATGAAGAAGAACTTTATTTAGCCTTAGAAGATGGTGTCGACTTTTTAGAATTACTTTCGCCAATTAAACATGAAAATCAACAATTAACTTGTGAAAAAATGGTCCTAGGTGAACGAGATGCTTCTGGACGCCGTCGTCCAGTTGGTACAGGAGAAATGATTGATATTCCTGCTGATACAGTGATTGCCGCTGTTGGTGAAAAAGTAGATACAGAGTTTTACCAATCATTAGGCATTCACACGGACAACTATGGGAAAGTCGTTTCAAATCAAGACACATTGGAAACAAATATACCAGGCGTCTATGTCATTGGTGACGCTAACTTAGGACCAGCCACAATTGTTGAAGCAATCGCTGATGCAACCAAAGCGGCCAATAATATTTGTCTTGTCCACAATCATCACTATGAAAAAGATAATTTAAATAGTGATGTTGCATTTGTTAGAAACAAACGAGGTATCCTTGTGACAGACGAGATGTCTTGTAGTCAAGCTAGTCGTTGCTTAGAATGCTCCACAATTTGTGAATCTTGTATGGATGTCTGTCCAAACCGAGCAAATATTGTTGTGTACGTCGAAGGAAAACCACAAATTGTTCATGTTGATCGGATGTGTAACGAATGTGGTAACTGTGAAACATTTTGCCCTTATGCAAGTGCCCCTTACAAAGACAAATTTACCTTATTTAACAGTGAATCTGATTTTTATGACAGTACTAATTCAGGTTTCTATGTTCAAAATCCTGTGGATAAAATTTGTTTACTGCGTCTATGGGGAACGGTGTCAACAATTCAATTAACGGATCAAGGATTAGATGTACCAGAAGATTTAATCGCATTAATGGTAACTATGATTGAAGAATATGCTTATTGTATGCAAGCATAAAAGGAAATTTACGACTGGGGGATAAATAAATGTCTATTCTGCTCAAAGGTGGAACCGTCGTATCTGCATATAATCGTCGTCAATTGGATATTCGAATTGACGGCGAGCAAATTGTAGAGATGGGGGCAAATTTACCAGTAGAAAATTCTCAGATTGAGGATGTTACGGGGTGTTATGTATTACCAGGCTTTATTGATGCGCACACGCATCTGGAATTAAATAATGGCAAAGGTTCGTTAAGTACGGCGGATAACTTTACTACTGGCAGCCAAGCGGCGGTGGCCAAAGGTACGACTACGGTTATTGATATGGCTACACCTAATAAAGGCGGCTCATTGAAAGACTGTTTAGCTACTTGGAATCAATTGGCTGAAGGCAAGAGTTCATGTGATTATACTTACCATATGTCCATGATTGAATGGAAACCAACGATAGCTGCTGAAATTCAGGAAATGATTGCTGCAGGTATTACTTCCTTCAAAATGTATATGGCTTATGATAACTTACGGACCACAGATGCGGAAATTTTTGAAGCGATGAAGGAAATAAAAAAAGTTAATGGAATGTTAGGCGTTCATTGTGAAAATGGTGATTTAGTAGATGAATTAATCCAATCATATGTTTCTCAAGGAAAGTTAGCCCCGCACTATCATCCGTTATCAAGACCGGCGGCTGTGGAAGCAGAAGCGGTAGCAAGATATTTGATGATAGCGGAAATGGCTGATTTGCCGGTTAATATTGTGCATTTAAGCACAAAACGATCGTTAGAAGCGGTGGAACGGGCTCGTCAAAGAGGACAATCAGTCTATGTAGAAACTTGCCCTCAATATCTTTTACTAGATGATCACTTGTATGATGCGCCTAATTTTGAAGCAGCAAAATATGTCTGCTCACCGCCACTACGCAAACGAGAGGATCAACAGGCTTTGTGGCAAGGAATTAAAGAGGGGGCAATCAATACAATATCGACAGATCACTGCAGTTTTAATTTTCACGGACAAAAAACAGTTGGCAAAGATGATTTTAGTAAAATTCCCAATGGGATGCCAGGTGTTGAAACGAGACCAGAATTAATTTACACGGAAGGTGTGGCGAAGGGCCGAATCACCTTGGAAAAAATGGTTGCTCTGCTTTCTGAAAATATTGCTAAACAATTCTCGATGTATCCACAAAAAGGTGTGGTGCAAGAAGGCAGTGATGCCGATTTAGTTGTTTGGGATCCTAGAACAACCGGCGTGATTGCTGCGAGAACGCAGTTACAAAATGTCGATTATACGCCGTATGAAGGATTTGAAACACAAGGACAGGCTCGAATGGTTTATTTAAGAGGTCAAAAAGTTGCTGAAGCTGGGAAAGTCATCTTGGCAAATCAAGGAAAATTTGTTTTTCGTAAAGCAACTTAAAAATAGAAGGAGGAGAAGTATTTTTGGAAAAAATTAAATGGACAGCAAATGAAATGCCGAAGACGGAGGATAAGTACTTACCTCTGATGTCTAAAGAAAAAATTGAGAAAGCTTTGGCTTTTCACAAAAGTTTTCCACAGTATTCAGAAACACCATTAGCAGAATTGAATCATATGGCCGCGTATCTGGGGTTAAATGATTTCTTTGTTAAAGATGAATCTTATCGCTTTGGTTTAAATGCTTTTAAAGTCTTAGGTGGTTCGTTTGCCATGGCTAACTATATTGCCGAAAAATTAAAGAAAGATGTTTCGGAACTAACATATGATGAATTAACTTCTGATCAATTACGATCAGCTTTTGGACAAGCTACGTTTTTTACAGCAACTGATGGTAACCATGGACGAGGAGTCGCTTGGGCTGCGAATAAATTAGGCCAAAAATCAGTTGTACTCATGCCGAAGGGTTCAACACAGACGAGAAAAGAAAATATTGAAAAAGAAGGCGCAACCGTCACAATCGAAGAAGTTAATTACGATGAATGTGTGCGAATGGCTAATAAAATGGCCGAAGAAACTGAAAACGGTGTCATGGTTCAAGACACCGCTTGGGACGGATATGAAAAAATTCCAACTTGGATTATGCAAGGATACGGAACGATGGCGTTAGAAGCCTCTCAACAATTAAGAAAATTTGGCTCTGAACGACCTAGTCATGTTTTTGTTCAAGCTGGTGTCGGCAGTTTAGCTGGGGCGGTGATTGGTTATTTTGCTAATGCTTTTCCAGAAAACCCACCGATTATGGTCGTAGTTGAGGCACAGGCGGCTGACTGTTTATATCAATCAGCAATTAAAAAAGACGGAGAAATTCGCTTTGTCGATGGTGATTTACAGACAATTATGGCTGGCTTAGCATGTGGAGAACCTAATACGATTTCTTTTGATATTCTAAAAAATCATACATCCTTCTTTGTTTCAGCACCAGATTGGGTTTCTGAAAAAGGAATGCGTATGTTGGGCGCGCCATTAAAAGGGGATCCGCAAGTTGTATCAGGCGAATCTGGGGCAGTAGCAATGGGCTTAGTAGCTACAGTGATGCAAGATCCCGACTATCAAGAATTACGTGAGGCATTGCAACTGGATGAGACGTCAAACGTTTTAATGTTTTCTACCGAAGGAGACACTGATCCAGACAATTATAAAAAAATTTTATGGAGGTAAAAGGAATGGATTTTAATGCAGTAAATGCAGCAGCAGAAGGTTACAGAGAAGATATGGTCAAATTTTTAAGAGACCTTGTCAAAATTCCAGGAGAAAGTGCAGAAGAAGGCAACAAAATTGCGCGAGCAAAAGCCGAAATGGAAAAATTAGGTTTCGATAAAATTGACATTGATCTTCAAGGGAATTTACTTGGTTATATGGGGTCTGGTGAAAAATTAATTGCTTTTGATGGGCACATGGATACTGTCGGAATTGGTGAAATGAGTAACTGGAAATTTGATCCTTACGATGGCTATGAAACAGAAACTGAGATCGGTGGT
>SKEM01000517.1_pt1 | contig 25177 bp, 21 predicted proteins | sample 4826731 | NCBI WGS metagenome assembly SKEM01 (sample SAMN11008809, study PRJNA524170) | human gut metagenome | biome: Human fecal sample; material: Feces; isolation source: fecal sample from pouch patient p37 | host: Homo sapiens | place: Israel: Tel-Aviv | collected 2015-07-27
AATTAGAATTCGTTATCATTTAATCCTTCTTCATCCATTAATGTATTATATACATCTACAACTATTTGATACTCTTCTTCGTCTTCTAATGGAACTAATATGTCTCCATTTTCATCAGAATCAATTCTGAATACTAAAGCTACGTCTTCATCATCACCGTAAGATTCTTCATCTAAAGGTAATAATATTGCATATTCTTTCCCTTCTGCTTCTAAAGTTAAACATACTTCGAATTCAACTTCTTTTCCATCTTCATCTATTAGAGTTATTATATTTTCTTCCATTTGTTTTCTCCTTTGTATCTATAAATATTCGACATTTTTTATCATTATAATGTCATGATATATTATATATCATAAATATAAATTATAACATACTTAATTTAAAATTTCGACTTACTATCTAAATAACCTTGTAATATTATTACTGCTGCTAGCATATCGATTACTTTTTTTCTTTTTTTACGGCTAACATCACCTTCTATAAGAGATCTTTCTGCTGCAACTGTAGTTAATCTTTCATCCCAAAAATCTATTTCTAATCCTGTTTCTTCTTTTATTAATTCACAAAGTTTTAGTACTTTTTCACCTTGTGGCCCTAAAGTCCCATTCATATTTTTAGGAAGTCCTGATACGATTTTATTTACTTGTCTTTCTTTTATTATGTTTTTTAATTCTTCTATGTCTTTTTTCTTAGACTCTCTTCTTATAGTTTTTACTCCTTGTGCTGTTATACCCATAATATCACTTACAGCAACGCCTATAGTCTTGTCACCTATATCTAGGCCCATTATTCTGCCATCTAACATATTTTGCTCCTTTGCTACTTATTTATTCACCTTTAGTTTTAGTATTTTAAATTTAGATACTTATTTAAAAAAATTAGTCAGGTTATTCCTGACTAATTTTTATTATAATTTTCCGGAAACTTTATCTTATTTTAAAATTTTTAAATTTAATAAAATTTAATCTATCTCTTTATCAAATATAATCATATTTATACCTATTATTATTATAGGTATTAGTATATAAATAGCTGCTGTAGAAGCTGCTACTATACCTGAATCGTTTACTAGTAATGTAACTATACACCCTACGAAAGATGCCATAAATCCTTTAAATATCATTGGATATTTATCATGTATTTTTTTGAAATATCCAGATGGTTTAAATATAAGGGCTCCAATTATAATTATACTTACAATTAAAATATTTACCCATACACTTGATTTAGCTAATTTTAAATTCATTTGAATTTTTCTTCCAAATGTATAAAATATAGCTGCTGGCCCTTCTTGGATTATTTGATTAGTAAATACTGCTAAATGAGATTCTGTTCCCATTAAAAAGTCTAATCCTGCAAATGCTACAACAATTAATACTGTAGCTACTCCAATCATAATTATTTTCTTTAAATCTAATTTAACATCAAATATTAGAAGTATAAATAATAAATAAGCCACACATTCTGATATAGCACCACCTACATTAGCCCCCATAGAAGGCATTGCACTAGTTATTAATATAACTAAGGATAATACAACTGCTAGCCATTTTGATATCTTTTTATAATTTAATAATACAGCTAATGCAAATACTGCACTCGCAATTGTAACACCTTCATATTCATTTCCGACACCGTAATATCTAGCCCCATTTATAGCATCATAACTCATTATGCCACTTTTCATAAGAGGTGTACCTATTACACAGTCTATTATTATAAGACCTATTGTTAAAAATGCATAGAATCCCATTTGTTTTATATCATCTTTTCTAAATAATAAATATCCTATTAGATAATATATAATTGTTACAATTAATACTCCTGATACTAAACCTGCTGGAGTTTTAAATTGGAATACAGGAGCTGTTAAAAATGCTAAAGGCATTATAAGCCCTAATTTTATAAGTTCTTTTAGAACTTTAAATATTTGGTCTCTACCTAAACCTTTTTCTTTTTTAGGTATTTTATTTTTAAATAATATCGCTATCATAGCTATAACCCATGATGCTGATACTATTCCTACATAGCTATTTACAACAGATGCTCTTATAGTATTTATAGATACTATTCTTTCGTAATCCTTTAGAACTTTTTTTATTCCATTTTCATCTTGTACATTTTTAAATACTTTACCTATCATCAATTCATTTTTTAATCCGAATTTGTTTATTATATCCACACCTATATCGATATTACTTACTATACCGCTATTTCTTGTTGTAGATGATTCTAGCAAACCATATCCGTCTTTTTCAAATTTTATAACTGGTGATAATCTTCTTTTAGTTTTATAATCTAAATTACTTTCAAACTCACTTACTATATATATAGTATCGTTTTTTCCAGCCATTTCAAAAACTTCTTTTAGATAATCATTTATATTTTGATAGATTTTCTTTTTCATAGATTTATAAGTATTTTCATTTAAATTATTTTTATACTCATCTAATCTATATGTATCTCCAAGTTCAACAAAAATCGCATCATTATTTTCGTAATATTTTTTTGTTTCACTTTTTAATTTATCATAATCAGTTGAAATTCCAAATGGCATAGTATCATCTTTTTTATTTATATTATCTACATTTCCAGATTGTACTCTACCATTTTCATCCATACATACTAATGCTAAATTTCTTATTTTTTTAAGATCGTCATTTTTCTTTATATCACTATTTCCTAGTAAGGCAACTTTCAAGTTATTTTTATTTAATGTTGTCCCTAACATGCCAAGTGTTGCACCATAGCCACCATTGTCAGTATTTTGATTTATATTTCTATTAATCTTAATATTACCTATAGCCCACGATTTAACACCTGTTGCAGCTTCAAATTGAGTTTTTTCATTTTCATTTAATGTTTCGAATTTAACGTAGTCTTCATCTAAAACATTTGCTCTAACTCCCGAACCTATGCTTGCAAAAGATTTTTGGTCTGTATTTGATCCATCACCTTTTGTCGTCATAAGTGCAACATAACCGCTATTTGAAGTCTTTTCTTTTATTATCGGTATCTCAAGTAAATTTTCTAAGCTTGTTCTATTTAAACTTAAATATATAACTTTTCCTTTGTTGTTTGTATCTGCATATATGCTTGATATAGAAAAACTTAAAATTACTATTAGTGATAGTAAAAGTGATATTAATTTTTTCTTCATTAAGTCTACCTCTTTCTATTTTACCATTTTAGGTAAGTTGTTATTATGTGATTTAGATAGATAGCTTTTTATATTTTTTCAGTGACTCATTTTTTAATTTTTTATTATTTAGATAGATAACTCTTTAGTAGCTCTTTAAGCAATTCATCTCTTTCGTATTTCTTGATTATACTTCTAGCATTTCTATTGCTTGTTATATAACTTGAGTCTCCAGAAAGTATGTATCCTATTATTTGATCTATAGGATCATAACGTTTCTTTTCTTCTAATGCTTCATAAACGTATTCTAGGGTCTCTTTTATACTTAATTTTTCCTCTGATATTCCTTCAAATTTCATTGTGTAATCTAAATTTTTATCCATAACTAAAGCCCTCCATTAGTTAAAATCCCCAAAAGCTCATAATATATGAGAGCTTTTGGTGATTTTTCCTTATTATTTTACTTGGCTTTTGATAACCTCACAAGCATAGCTTAGAGCTTCATCTATTTTTGTAGCGTCAGTTGCTCCAGCTTGAGCCATGTTTGGTCTTCCGCCACCTTTTCCACCTGCAATTTTTGCTATTTCTTTTACTATGTTTCCACTGTGGATTCCTCTGTCTATAACATCTTTAGTTGCTGTAACTACGAAGTTTACTTTAGAATCACTAACATTAGAGATAGCTACTACACCGCTTTGTAATTTATCTCTTAGATTATCTGCCATTTCTTTTAATGAATTCATATCCATATCTTCAAATTTTGCAGTTACTAAGTTTACACCATTTACTTCTACTTTTGAATCCATAAGTTTATCAGCTGATTGTAAACTCATTTTAGCTTTTACATCGTGAAGCTCTTTTGTTAAAGATTTATTTTCTTCAACTAAAGCATTTACTCTGTGTACTAAATTATCTTCTTTAGTTTTTAAAGCATTGCAAGTTTCCTCGATTAATTCATCTCTATTATTTAAGTATTCATATACACTTCTTCCTGTAATAGCTTCTATTCTTCTTACTCCAGCTGCTACTCCACCTTCAGATAATATTTTGAATAATCCGACTTGTGAAGTATTATTTAAGTGAGTACCTCCACAAAGTTCTATAGAATAATCTCCCATAGATACAACTCTTACTTCATTTCCGTATTTTTCACCAAATAGAGCCATTGCTCCTTTTTCTTTGGCTTCATTTATCCCCATAACTTCGCAGTCTATATCAAGAGATTGTAAGATAACGTCGTTTACTTTTCTTTCAACTATATCTAATTCTTCTTTTGATATTGGTTCAAAGTGAGTTATATCGAATCTTAATCTTTCTGGAGTTACTAATGAACCTGCTTGGTTAACATGTTCTCCTAAAGTTTCTTTTAATGCTTTGTGTAGTAAGTGAGTAGCTGAATGGTTTCTAGCTGATGCCATTCTTATTTCTCTATTTACTAATGATTTTAATTCATCTTTAGTATTTATGCTACCTTTTTTCACAATACCTATGTGTTTTATTGTATTATTTGCACCTTTTTTAGTAGTTATTACTTCAAATACTGCATTTTCGTTTTCTAATATACCAGAGTCACCTACTTGTCCCCCACCTTCTGCATAGAAAGTAGTTCTATCAAGTACGATTATTGCTTTATCTCCTTCAGTTATAGAATCAACTATTTCATCATCTTTAACTATAGCATTTACAACTCCTGTAGTAGATAAATGTTTATATCCACAGAAAGTAGATGCTACTGAAGAATCTAATGTTGAAAGTGGATCTTCTTTCCAACTTTCACCTTCCATATTTCCTCTAGCACTTCTAGCTCTTTCTCTTTGTTTGTCCATTTCAGTGTTGAATCCTTCTTCATCTAAATCAAATCCAACTTCTTCTAATATTTCTTGAGTTAAGTCCATTGGGAATCCGTATGTATCATATAATTTGAATACTTTTTCTCCAGCTAATGTACTTTCGTTATTTGCTTTTAATTCTTCTATATATCCGTTTAGTATTTCACTACCTTGGTCTATAGTTTCATTGAATTTTTCTTCTTCTATTTTTATAACTTTTTTGATGTAACCTTCTTTTTCAACTAGTTCTGGATATGCTTCTCCACTAACTTCTTTAACTACGTCAAATAAGTTGTATAAGTAATCTTCTTTTATACCTAATAATTTACCATGTCTAGCAGCTCTTCTTAATAATCTTCTAAGAACATATCCACGACCTTCGTTTGATGGAAGTATTCCGTCAGCTATCATAAAGCTCATTGCTCTTATATGGTCAGTTATTATTCTTATTGATACATCACTTTTAGCATCTACTCCATATTTAACACCTGATACTCTTTCTATTTCATCTATTATAGCTCTTATAGTATCTACTTCGAATATATTGTCAACATCTTGCATTATACAACCTATTCTTTCAAGCCCCATACCAGTATCTATATTTTTATGTGCAAGTTCAGGATAACTTCCATCTTCTTGTCTATCAAATTGTGTGAAAACTAAGTTCCAGAATTCTAAGTATCTATCGCAGTCGCATCCTGGTTTACAGTCTGGATTATCACATCCGTATTGTTCCCCTCTGTCATAGTATAATTCTGAACAAGGTCCACATGGTCCTAATCCTATTTCCCAGAAGTTATCGTCTTTTCCTAATCTAACTATTCTTTCTTCTGGTATACTTGAGTATTTTAACCATAAATCATGTGCTTCATCGTCATTTAAGTAAACTGTAGCCCATATTTTATCTTCTGGTATTTCTAAATGTTTCGTTACGAATTCCCAAGCCCATTTTATTGCATCTTCTTTGAAGTAGTCTCCAAATGAGAAGTTACCCATCATTTCAAAGAATGTACCGTGTCTCGCAGTTTTACCTACGTTTTCTATATCACCAGTTCTTATACATTTTTGAACTGTACTCATTCTATTTTTTGGTGGAACTTCAACTCCAGAGAAATAATTTTTAAGTGGAGCCATTCCTGAGTTTATTAATAATAAACTTTTATCATTTTTTGGTATTAAAGAAGAACTTTTTCCTATATAATGTCCTTTTGATTCAAAGAAATCAGTAAATGATTTTCTTATTTCATTACATCCCATTTTTTTCATGAAATCTTACCTCCTAAATTTTCAAATATCTTTTTTCAATAAAAAACCTCGCGCCTATAATAAATTATAGGGGCGAGGTATATTCGCGGTACCACCCTAATTACCACTATAAAAGTGGTATCTTCGGAAAACCTTAGCTATAACGTAACTACCGGCAATTCATACTAAACTCCGAATTGCTACTCCAAGACTGCTTCAAATATTTTGTACTTAAAGGTTCTCACCACTACCTTTTCTCTGTAAAGCCATATAAATATCTTACTACTTCTCTTCATTGTATTTAAATATTATTTACTAATATTAATTTAAATTATAAATTACTATTTGTCAATAAATAATTTAATTTTTATTTTTATTAAGAAATTTGTCATAAAAAGTTACTAAATTAAATTAGAAACTACTTTCTATAATTCCTCCACCGACAACTTTATCTCCATCGTACATAACTACAGATTGTCCTTTTGTTATAGCTCTTTGTGCTTCGTCAAATACGATTTTTATTTTGTCTTGTCCTACTTTGTAAACTGTAGCATCAGCAGGTTTTGCTGCATATCTTACTTTTGCTTTTACTCTTATAGGTTCTTTTATATCTTCTATTGATATAAAGTTTACGTCTTTTGCAATTAAGTTGTGTTGGAATAAGTCTTTGTTATCACCTAATATAACAGTGTTATTTTTTGCATTTATGTCTATTACGAACATCGGTTTTCCAAAGGCTATTCCTAGACCTTTTCGCTGTCCTATTGTGTAGTTTACTATTCCTTTATGTCTTCCTAGTACATTACCTTTAGTATCTACAAAGTTACCTTCTTTTATACTAGCATTTGAATGTCTTTTTACATAGTTTGCATAGTCATTATCTTTTACGAAACATATTTCTTGACTATCTGGTTTATTATGAACTACTAGCCCAAGTTCTTTTGCCATCTCTCTTACTTTTTCTTTTTCGAAATCTCCTATTGGAAGTAGAGTATGTTCTAATTGGTCTTGAGTCATATTGTATAGTGCATAAGTTTGGTCTTTTTTATCTGTAACTGATTTTGTTAAAAGATATCTTCCAGTCTCTTCGTCTTTTTCAATTCTAGCATAATGACCTGTAGCGACATAATCACATCCTATTTGTCTAGCTCTTCTATATAAATCTTCAAATTTTATATATTTATTACATGCTATACATGGGTTTGGCGTTCTCCCATTTATATATTCATCTATAAAATAATCGATTACTTTCTCTTTAAATACTTCTTTAAAGTTTAATACATAAAATGGTATATCTAGCTTTTGCGCTACGCTTCTAGCATCTTCTACAGCCTCTAAAGAGCAACATCCTCCATCATTTTCTATTAATTCATATTCTTCATCATCTTGCCATAACTTCATAGTCACGCCGATTACATCATATCCTTGTTCTTTTAATAAATAGGCAGCAACAGAACTATCTACTCCACCACTCATACCTATCATTACTTTCTTTTTCATATTTGTTTATCACCTCGTTTTTATATTATATCTATTTTACAATAATTTTAAAAGCATTAATTATTAAAAATTTATCGTTAAACATGAAAAAATCTTTGAGAGTATCCCAAAGATTTTTTCTTTTATTTTTAAAATTTTCTTAGTCTTCGTCTTCTACACCGTGGTCATGATCGTGATCTGGTTCAAATCCTTCTAATTCTGGTATTTCTATATTATTCTTTTGAGCATAATCTACTAGTGCAGCTTTTATAGCTTGTTCTGCTAAAACTGAACAGTGCATTTTTACTGGTGGAAGTCCATCTAAAGCTTCTGCTACTGCTTTGTTAGTTAAAGCTAAAGCTTCATGTATACTTTTACCTTTTATAAGTTCAGTAGCCATTGATGAACTTGCTATTGCAGAACCGCATCCAAATGTTTGGAATTTAACGTCTTTTATTATATCATCTTCTACGTCTAAGAATATTTTCATTATATCTCCACATTTAGCGTTTCCTACTTCACCAACACCACTTGCATCTTCTATTTCACCTACATTTCTTGGATGTAAGAAATGGTCCATTACTTTATCACTATATTGCATAATCTTGTTCCTCCTAAATATTCACTATTTTTATTTGTAGTTAATATAAGTTATTTTCAATTTAAGCCCGATTGCTTATCTATTTTAATTTGTTTTATTTTTCTTTATTTAATACTTACCCATTATATTTATGTTGTAACATATTATTTATTTTCTTCTGGATGTTCTTTTATATATGTTTGATATAATGGAGATAACTCTCTAAGTCTTGCTATAATTGGCGGTAATGTTTCTAATACATAATCTATATCCTCTTCAGTTGTAAAGTCACCAACTACAAGTCTTAAAGAACCATGAGCTAATTCATGTGGTAATCCTAAAGCCATAAGTACATGTGATGGGTCTAAAGAACCTGATGTACAAGCAGAACCTGAAGAACCTGCTATTCCAGCTTGGTCAAGAAGTAATAATATACCCTCACCCTCTATAAATTGGAATGATACATTTGCAGTCCCTGGTAATCTATCTGTTTTATGACCGTTTATTCTTGTGTGTGGTATTCTTTCTTGTAAACCATACATTAATTTATCTCTAAGTCTAGTAAGTTCTCTAACATGGTTTTCCATATTATTTTTAGCCATTTCTGCAGCTTTTCCGTATCCTACTATCGCAGGTACGTTTTCAGTACCAGCTCTTTTCTTTCTTTCTTGAGCTCCACCATGCATGAAGTTATGAATTTTTACACCTTTTTTGATGTATAAAGCACCTATACCTTTAGGTCCATATATTTTGTGTCCAGACATACTCATTAAGTCTACACCTAATTCTTTAACATCTACTGGTATGTTACCACAAGCTTGAACACCGTCTGTATGCATTAAAGCACCATGTGCATGTGCTATTTCTGTTATTTCTTTTATAGGTTGTATAGTTCCTATTTCGTTATTAGCAAACATTACACTTACAAGTATTGTATTATCGCTTATAACTCTTTTTAATTGTTCTAAGTCGACTTTACCATCAGCATCAACATCTAAGTAAGTCACTTCGAATCCGTGTACTTTTTCTAAGTATTCACAAGTATGAAGTATAGCATGATGTTCTATTTTACTTGTTATTATATGATTCCCTTTATTTCTTCTTGCAAAAGCAGTTCCTTCTAATGCCCAGTTATCACTTTCAGATCCACCATTAGTAAAGTATACTTCTCTTGGGTCTGCATTTATTAACGATGCAACTTGAGCTCTCCCTTTATCTAGACCTTCTTTTGCTTCTCTCCCAAATTGATGGAAACTTGAAGCATTTCCAAAGTAAGTTGTATAATAAGGCATCATAGCCTCTAATACTTCTGGTTTAACTGGAGTAGTTGCTGCATAGTCCATATATAATCTTCTTTTTTCCATGATAGTCATCTCCCTATTTTTTTATTTCATTATTCATTAAACAATAAATATCATTTTCTAACCTATTTATATTATGAGTTTCATTATAATTGTTTACCATATCGCAAAGTGTAATAGACTTCATAACGTTGTCCATTGCGTCTCTCATTTTTTCCCAAACAAGTTTTGTTACACAACTGTCTGAGTTTTCACATGAGTCCTTATCTAGTAAGCAATCTGATATTGACACAGGCCCTTCAAGTACAGTCAATACATCATACACTGTTATTTCACTTGCTTTTCTAGATAATAGGTATCCTCCTTGAGCACCCCTTACACTTTTTATTAAATTTGCTTTTTTTAATTTTGAAAAAATCTGTTCTAAGTACTGCTCAGGTATATTTTGCTTAGCAGCAATAGTTTTTATTGATACCGGCCCCTTACTATGAGTGAGTGATAATTCAAACATAGCTTTGAGACCATATCTTCCTTTTGTTGATAGTTTCATTTTATCACCCTTCTTATTCCTACTTTTTTAGTAGGATTTCTGTTTACGATATAATTGTATTATACTTGAGTGTTTTTGTCAACATTAATTTTGACTATTTTAGTCAGAATTAAATTATTTTTTATAAACCATTGCGAATACTACACCACAGCTTTGTCTTTTTTTGATTTTTTATGATATTTTATATTTAATTTTTATAATATATACTCCAATTATCTATAGTTTTAAATCCTAATTTCCTGTATAATTTCCCAGCTTCTTCATTATCATAAAATAAACAAGGTTTTATATTTTCTGCTAAAAGCTCTTTACACAATCTTATAAGACATTTACTTGCTAAACCTTGATTTCTATACTCAGGATGCGTCCCAACGCCTATAATCATAGCTGTATTATCATTTTCTGCTGTTGATTTAGCCATCGATATTACTTTTTTTCTTTCTTCAATACAATATCCTCTTCCACTTTTTAAATTAGATCTTAAACTTTCTATAGTAGTATTTTGAAATTCCCCTATCTCTTCATATAATTTTACTACTTTTTTTATATTGAATATATTTATCTTTTTTAATTTCAAATTAGGATTTATATTTTTTTCTATATCATCTATATAATCTAATCTACATAGGTGTACTTTTCTATATTTTAATAAACCCAATTTTCTTGCTATAGCTTCTACACATTCTGTCTTTCCACTTATTTCATTAAATTCTATATCTGAAATAATAAATTCACAAAATTTATCTACATCAAATTCACCATAAGAATAAAATGTAAGATACTCAAAACATTTAAAAAGAATTCCTTTTATATTTCCATCTTCATCTATATCTGAATATACCTTATAAAAAACATTATCAAATCCATAGTTTTTTAATTCTTGTAAATTAAAAGTGTTGATTTCTTTTTCAATATTTAAATAGTCAATGACTTTTTTTTCATATTTACTATCTAGTCTTTTTATCATCTAAATCCCCCAAATCCAAATAACTATTCTGCCCTATTATTGTCGTTTTCTATTTAAAATAATAAAGTTTTTATATCAATAATTATAGATATTACCAATTTTTTAAGCAACAAAAAAAGACAAACTAAAAGTTTGCCCTTTATATTATTTATTTTTTAAACTGTTCCAATAATGCTCATAAGCCATTTCATTTTTATTATTTCCGGCTTTATAATATTTTTTATTCTTTATAGCATCAGGAAGATATTGTTGTTTTACATAGTTATTTTGATAATTATGAGGGTATTTATATTCAACTCCTCTACCTAATTTTTTTGCTCCTGCATAATGAGCATCTTTTAGGTGGTCAGGAATCTCTCCTGTTTCTATATTGTCTAAATCATATAATGCAATATCAATTGCTTCTGCAACTGAATTTGATTTTGGACATCTTGCTAAATACACTGTCGCCTGTGCTAATGGCAGTCTGGCTTCTGGAAATCCAAGTTTTAGTGCAGAGTCAACACATGCATTAGTTATTGTAATTGCTTGTGGAACTGCAAGACCGACATCTTCACTCGCGACACATAAAAGCCTTCTTATTATCGATTGCATATCTTGTGATTTTATAAGTCTAGCCAAATAATGTAGAGCTGCATTTTCATCTGAACCTCTAAGTGATTTATGAAATGCAGATAAAATTGAATAGCTATCATCACCTTTATTATCGTAATTTAAAATCTTCATACTAGAAGAATTAACAACATCATCTAATGTTATATTTACACTATTACTTCCGATATCTATACCTAAGTTAAAAGCTAGTTCTAACTTATTTAGTGCACTTCTCATATCACCATTACAAGTCTCAGATATATATCTTAATGCACTATCTTCAGCAGTTATACTTTCATAAGTATAAAGAGGTTTTAATCTGTTTATTGCCCTTTTAAGCCCTATATATATATCTTCCTTTTGTATAGGTTTAAATTCAAATATAGTACTTCTGCTAAGTATCGCCTTATAAACTACAAAATAAGGATTATCTGCTGTACTTGCTATCAAAGTTACAGAACCTTCTTCAATTACTTCTAATAGCGACTGTTGCTGCTTTTTATTTAGTGCTTGAATTTCATCTAACATAAGTATTATTCCATTGTAGGAAAACAAATCTCTTTTACTGTTGTCTATAGCATCTTTAATCTCTTTAACTCCACAATTAACAGCATTTAGTTTTATATACTTTTTACCTGTTACATTAGCTATTATATTAGCTAATGTTGTCTTTCCTGTCCCTGGTGGACCATATAAAATCATATTTGGTATTGTTTTATTTTCAATTAATCTATTTATTATTTTACCTTTTCCAATTATATGAGATTGCCCCACCATATCTTCTATTGCTTCTGGTCTTAATCTATCTGCTAAGGGTTGCATATTGCCTCCTTATCTAATAATCTATTTATGTATTTGTATATCAAAAAATCCTCCTTTATAATAAAGAAGGATTTTTTGATAAATCTATAGATTAATAATTATTTCTTACTTTTTTTAGTTCAGGTATTAATTTATCATTAAGTATTTTAATATGAGTACCTTTCATACCTAAAGATCTTGATTCAATAACGCCTGCACTTTCAAATTTTCTTAGAGCGTTTACTATTACTGATCTTGTTATTCCAACTCTATCTGCTATTTTACTAGCTACTAATAGACCTTCATTCCCATTTAGTTCATTGAATATATGCTCAACTGCTTCAAGTTCAGAATAAGAAAGTGTTCCTATTGCCATTTGAACTACTGCTTTTTTACGCATTTCAACTTCCATTTCTTCACTTAAAGATTTTAATATTTCCATACCTATTACAGTAGCACTGTATTCTGATATAACTAAATCATCGTCATTGAAAGCTTTTTTATATCTAGCTAACACTAATGAACCTAATCTTTGTCCACTTCCTAGTATTGGAACAGTAGTAAGATATTTTTCACTTCTTACATGTTCTTCTGGGAATAACCTAACAAGTTCATCTCCAGTTAAATTTTCTAGTGTCTCTGATATCTTAAGTAAACTTTCATTGTATTCAATTGAAAATCTTTTTTGCTTTGTATCTTCATCTATTATAACTGAACTGTCTTGTATATCAGTTAAATATAAACCTAAAACTTTTCCTTTTGTATTTAAAACGTAAACATTAGCATCTAAAACTTCGCCTAATGTTTCAGCTAATTTGTCGAAAGATACTTTGCTTCCGCTACTAGTTTGTAGAGTTTTATTTATTCTTCTAGTTTTTTGTAGTACTTCGCTTGCCATATAATCCTCTCCTTAATTTCAGTCAATCTAAATATAAATCAAAATATAATTCTGTTTGTAATTAAACATTTGTACAATGTAATCTTAACATATTTTTATAACCAATTCAATAAATATAATTAAATATTAAAAATTTTCACTCATTTCAATAATATAATTTTTCGACAATAACTTTAGTCTTGTTCAATAATTTTTTCATGTTTACATTCTTTATTTGAACAGACTATTTTAGTTCCTGATTTAGAATATTTTTCATACATATAAGAACCGCAAACCTCACAAGGCTCTTCAACTGGTTTATTCCATGCTACAAAATCACAATCTGGATAGTTAGAACAACCGTAGAATATCTTTTTCTTTTTACTTTTTCTCATTATAATATCGCCCTCTTTGCATTTTGGGCATTTTACACCAATTTTGCTTACGATAGGCTTTGTATTTTTACATTCAGGATAATTTTTACATGCCATAAATTTACCGAATCTGCCGTATTTTATCACCATATTAGAACCACATAGTTCACAAATTTCGTCAGTTTCTTCATCCATATTTACTTTCTCAATCTTTTCAATTGCAACCCTAATTGCTTCAGCTAATGGTGAATAGAATTCTTCGACTACCTTTTTCCACTCTACATTTCCTTCTTCAATTTGATCTAATTGAGACTCCATATCAGCAGTAAAATCTACCTCCATAAATTTCTGGAAGTTTTCATCTAGTATTTTTGTTACTATTATACCTAGCTCTGTTGGAACTAAACTAGCACCATCCTTTTCAACATACTCTCTATTTAATATAGTAGTAATAGTTGGTGCATAAGTACTTGGTCTTCCTATTCCAAGTTCTTCTAAAGTTTTTACTAAACTAGCTTCAGTATATCTTGGTGGTGGAGAAGTAAAATGTTGTTGAGGATTATATTCTTGTATTTTTAAAATTTCCCCCTCATCTAAACTTGGAAGTATTTTATCTTCTCTCTCTGCAAAGTTATATATTTTTGTATATCCGTCAAATTTTAATTTAGAACCTGTCGCTTTAAATATTAAATCTTCAATTTTACACTCAACATTTAATACATCAAATACTGAATCTTCCATTTGGCTTGCTACAAATCTTCTCCAAATCAAGTTGTATAATTTATACTGCTCTTTACTTAAAGAATCTTTTATACTATCTGGTGTTCTATCTACAGAAGTAGGTCTAATCGCTTCATGAGCATCTTGAACCTTTTTTTCTTTTTTACCTTTACTATCTTTTGCATGATCTTTGTAGTAATTTTCTCCTATAGATTCTATTATATAACCTTTGGCTTTTTCTCTAGCTTCTTCAGATATTCTCTTAGAGTCTGTTCTTATGTAAGATATTAGACCTACTGTTCCTTCACCTTTTACATCTATACCTTCATAAAGTTCTTGAGCTACCATCATAGTCTTTTTAGTCGTAAAATACAATTTATTAGCAGCATCTTGTTGAAGCACACTTGTTGTATATGGTTTTGGAGCAGATTTTCTACGACTTCTAGATTCTATTTTAGTTACAACTAAGCTTCCATTTTCTATCGTTTTTAATATCTCTTTTACTTGTTCTTCATTTTCTAGCTCTATTTTTTCATTGTCTTTTCCATAGAATTTTAGTGTCAAGTTATTTTCTTCTTTATTTGATGCAATAAGTTCTATACTCCAATATTCTTTAGGTTCAAAAGCTTTTATTTCTTCTTCTCTTTCACATATTAACTTAGTAGTTACAGATTGAACTCTACCTGCACTTAGACCTTTTCTAACTTTTTGCCATAATATCGGACTTATTTGGTATCCTAATAATCTATCTAAAACCCTTCTAGCTTGTTGTGCATCCACTAAATTTAAATTTATATTTCTTGGACTTTTTATAGCTTTTTTTATAGCATCTTTTGTAATTTCATTAAATTCTATTCTGCATTTTTCTTCTTCATCTATATTTAAAATATAAGATAAGTGCCATGAGATAGCTTCTCCTTCTCTATCGGGGTCGGTAGCTAGATAAACTTTTTTAGCTTTTTTAGCTTCCTTTTTTAGCTCCTTGATTACATCACCTTTACCTCTTATATTTATATATTTTGGTTCAAAGTTATTTTCTATATCTACACCTAACTGACTCTTAGGCAAATCCCTTACATGTCCTACAGATGCCTTTACTGTATAATGACTTTTCCCCAAAAATTTTTCTATTGTTTTAGCCTTTGCTGGCGACTCAACAATTACTAATGATTTCGCCATATATTACACCCCCACTCTTTATGTTAAACATTAAATCCATAAGTCTTATTTTCCATTTCAATAATATAATCGTCTATTAATAATTCATTAACATTTGAGTTTATTGTTTTTATATCCATTCCAGTATAATTGCAAATATCGTCTATTTTGATATTTCCTTGTCGTTTTATTAATTCTAAAATTTCTTTTTTTTCATAATTTAAACTCTTAATATCATATTCTATACTATCTTTACAATTATTTAAAGTACAAAATTCTTTAGCATTTAAAAAAACACTTTTATCCCTAAAAATATTTTCTACACTGGTAAATGGTATTGCCCCCTCAATAATCATATCTATACAACCTCTGCTCTTAGGATCATTTATTCTTCCTGTCATTGCAAATACAGTCTTTCCTTGATCTCCAGCATAATCAAATGTTCTCTTTGTCCCACTTTTTTGTGCTGCCTCGATTACCAAAACAGCAACACTTAGTCCGCTTATAATTCTATTTCTAAAAGAAAAATTTAATGGATGTACTTTACTACCTAAAAAGAACTCAGATACTATTATTCCTCCATTTTCTAAAATCTTATCCGCTATTTTTCTATTTCTAGATGGCAATATATTATCAATAGGACTTCCAAGTACAGCAACTGTTTTCCCAAACCTTCCATTCATGCATGCCAAATGAGCTTCTGAGTCTATTCCTAATGCAAGTCCACTTACAATATCCATTCCAATATCCGATAACTCTTTTGCATACTTTCTTACACAATATAATCCATAATTTGTAGGTGCTCTAGATCCTATTACTGCTATATTATTTCTATGATCTAAAATAGAAATATCACCTTTATAAAATAATATAGGTGGAGGCATTTGTATATGCTTTAAACTTTCTGGATAATCATCATCACTAAAACATACATATTGTATATCCTTTTCTTCCAAAACCCCTTTTATGTTTTCAATTCGTGAATGACTTCTATATTTTACTATATTTTTCAATAATTTTGAATTTAAATTTTTATTTTTTAAAATTTCTTTTTCGTCTAAGTACATCAAAACCTCTAATTTTCCAAATTGTGCTTTTAAAATATCTATCTCTTCTTGGCTTATTCTATAAATTGAACATAAAAATAAATACATTTCTCTCTCTTGCATAGTATCACCTCATTTAAAATATTTATAATACCCTTTTCTATATGAAAAAGCTTCTAATAAATGATTTTTACTTATATCTTTGCATAAATCTAAATCTGCTATTGTTCTAGCTGTTTTAAGTAGTTTTGTATAACTTCTATTGCTTAGATTGTATTTAGTAAATATTTTTTTTGCTATTTTACTTGCATCTTCATCTAACTTACAGTATTTATTAATTTGATATGATTTTATTTCATTATTATTTTTTATATCACTATTTTCAAATCTTTTTCGTTGTATATTTTTCGCTTCTTGAACCCTATTTTTTATAGTCTTTGAAGTTTCAGTAAAATTATTGTCTTTGAATTCTCCAAACTCAATTGGAACTACATCTAAAAAAATATCAAATCTATCTAATAATGGTCCTGATACTTTATTTCTATATCTAGCCATTTCATATTCTGTACATTTACATTCTATATTTGACATAAAATATCCACATGGGCAAGGGTTCATAGCTGCTATAATCAAAATATTACACGGGTATTTTACATAAAACTTTAAACGAGATAGATTTATTTCTCCATCTTCTATGGGCTGTCTCAACATTTCAAGCGTTTTTTTGTTAAATTCTGCAATCTCATCTAAAAATAATACCCCTCTATGAGCTAATACTATTTCACCTGGAATAGCTTTTGCACCACCTCCAATTAGTGATACATTTGTAGCACTATGATGAGGTGCTCTAAATGGCCTTTTATTTATTATTCCTATATTATTGTTTATAAGTCCTGCTATGCTATAAATTTTGCTTATCTCCATCATTTCATCTTTATCTAAATCAGGCATTATCGTTTTAATTCTTCTCGCCATCATAGTTTTTCCAGAGCCTGGAGGTCCTATTAACATAACATTGTGATTTCCTGCTGCTGCAATTTCTAGACCTCTTTTTACAAAATAATTTCCTTTTACATCCCCAAAATCTTCTTCATATTTTTCTTCTTGTATACTTGTATTTTTATATAACACAGAACTTAAATCTAAGTCAATTTTTCCGTTTATATAATTTATACATTCTCTCAAATTTTTAACTGGAATTATCTCTATTCCATCTACATAAGAACTCTCTTTTAAATTTTCATGAGGTATAAAAATTCGTTTATACCCTTTTTGTTTTGCACTTAAAACTATAGGTAAAATTCCTCTAACCTTTTTTAAACTTCCATCTAAAGATAATTCTCCGACAAATATTGTTTCATCAAAGTAAGATTTTTCTTTTTGTATGTAATTTATAAGTAATCCTATCGATATTGGTAAATCTAATAGGGAACCTTCTTTTTTAATATCTGCTGGCGATAAGTTTACAACTATTCTCTTTGCTGGAAATTCAAATCCACTATTTATAATCGCAGACTTTACTCTCTCTTTTGCCTCTTTTATTTCTATGCTAGCTAGACCTACTATATTAAAACACGGCATACCTCTAGTTATATCAACCTCTACATTTACTATAAATCCATCTATTCCTATTAAATTACATGAGTTTACTATACTTAACATATCTATCCTTTCCTAAAATGCATTTTCTATATGGTTTATTTTTTCTTCATTAAAATAAACTTCTATAACATCAAACCTTATTTCACAATTTTTTATATTATTGGTTAAAAGATAATGATTTGCAACAGAAGTGATTTTACCTATTTTTTTATAGTCTACTGCTTCACATGCAAGTCCATAATCTTTTGAAGTTCTTGATTTTACTTCTATAAATACAATTTTATTTTCTAGCTTTGCTATTATATCGATTTCACCGAATTTAGTTTTATAATTGCTACATATTATTTTCATTCCTATTAAAACTAAATATCTTCTTGCTATTTCTTCACCTATTTTTCCTTTTTTAACGTTATCCAAATTTTTAAGTATTTTATAATTATTCATAACTTCCACCTAAAATCTTTTTTGTATTTTAGTCATAAAGGTTACAATATATACACTTTTTTAATTTTTTAATTGAAAATTTTTACAAATAAATATATTATAAATTATGAAAACATTTCAAATGGAGGGTTAAAATGGGAATTAAAAAAGATCAAAATAAGGGGAAGTTAAGTAAACAATGGAAAATCTTAATAATCCTTGTAGCAATTGTTCTAGTTATTTTTGGTTATTTCAAAATGTTTAACAGGAGTGAAAATATTGTAGAATCAAATAAAACTAGTGAAGTAACTAAGGTTACAGATAATAAAACTTATAGTGCATCTTTACTTGCATGTGGTGATGTAATGGCTCATATGCCTCAACTTAAGGCTCAGTATAATACATCTACTAAAAAATATTCTTTCGACAACAATTATAAATATGTAAAAAAATACATAAAAAATGCAGACTTAGCTATGGCGAATTTAGAAACAACACTTTGTGGGGACGATGTGTATGCTTATAGCTCTTATCCAACTTTTAATACACCTGATGCACTTGCAGATTCTTTAAAAAATGTAGGATTTGATTTATTATCAACTATAAATAACCATAGTTTTGATATGTCTAGTCTTGGGGTAGAACGTACTTTATCTACATTAAAGAAAAAAGGCTTTGATACAGTAGGGACTAGAGAAAAAAAATCTGATGATGAATATGTTATAGAAAATGTAAATGGTATTAAATTAGGTATTACAGCTTATTCTTATGGAGAAATTAAAAACGGCACTAAATATCTAAATGGTATAAAAGTATCTGATGAAAAAAACGATTTAATGAATGTATTTGATATTTCAGATGTAGACACAGCATTCAATACAATTTATTCAACTGTTAAAAAATATCAAAAAGATACGGATATGCAAATTGTTATAATTCACTGGGGAGATGAATATAGCAGAACACCTAGCAAATTCCAAACTGAACTTGCTCAAAAATTATGTGATGCTGGAATAGATATTATAATAGGATCTCATCCTCATGTTGTTCAACCTGTAGAAACAATAAAATCAACTGATGGAAAAAAAGAAACTTTAGTTGTTTATTCTCTTGGAAATTATATATCTAATCAAAGAAGAGAAGTCTTAAGTATGTACACAGAAGATGGTCTTATGGTAGATATAGATATTGAAAAGAAAGGCAATAATGAAGCTACAGTAAAAAAAGTTAAATGCATTCCAACTTGGGTAGATAAATACCAAAATGGTTCTAAAACTGTGTACGAAATAATTCCCATATCTGGAAATATTTTAGAAAAAGCAAGTTATGTAAATTCAAGTTACTTAAAACAATCTTATAAAAATACATCTGAACTTATAAAAACAGATGATAAAATAAGTGTTATAAAAAGTCCTTTTAAAAAATAAATAAATCAAAAAAGCTAGGTAGATATAAATTTCTACTTAGCTTTTTTAGTGTATATTTCAAAATCCAAATTATGAGTTTACTCAAAATAAACAAATCCGCCTTCATTTTTAGCAGTAGTTAGCCATAGACCTAGGTTTATTTTCTTTAGCATTCCTTCATCAGCAATTGTAGCTTCTAGTTTATCACTTAAATCATCATATGCAATTCCTACTATAGCGACCCAATGCCATCTATGAAGCTTATTTTCTTTTCCATTATCTAAATTTAAAAATGCTATTGGGTGGTCTTTTTCTAATGCCTTATATAAAAAGTTAAATACTTCTTTCTTATTAGGTCTATCTTCAAAATTTATTGGTATCTTCATAAATATAGACTCTTTATATTTATTGTATCTTGCTTTTGTATATTTTTTAAATCCTTCAAAAAATAAATCTACTGTATTTACGCCTTTTCCTTTTATAGGCGTTATAAAATCCCATATATCATTCATCAAGTCTAAAAACTTTGATTTAGAATATTTTTTCACACCTTCGATATCATTTTTTCTATTTTCATACATAATAATCGCTGAAGCTGTTGTCGGACCACACCCTGATATTCTTCTCCAAGCAGTTTTAAACCACTCTTGATCTCCTCCATAATAAATGTAGTTTTCATTATTTCCCTCTATTTTTAAATAATCTAAATTTAATATACTCTCTCTTCTCACCATTTTCACCTGCTCTTTATAAAATTGTCAAAATAAGATTTATCTTCATATATTATTTATATTACCATATTATATAAATTGATATCGTTTTATTTTTAATTTTACACATAAAAAAGATATGGAATTTTCCTATATAAATACGATTTATCCCATATCTTTTGATATATTTATTTAACTTTATATTTACCCATTAAATATAACTCTTTCATCTATATCTGCTATAGTAGCACATCCTGTAAGTCTCATAGTAGCTTCAAGTTCAGATATTATTTTATTTACATAAAGTTCTACACCTTCACTGCCTCCACCAAATGATGCTGTTACAAATGGTCTACCAATTAATACTCCATCAGCTCCTAAAGCTATTAATTTTAATACATCTACACCTGTTCTAACTCCACCGTCAGCAAGTATTTTAGTTTTTCCTTTTACAGCTTTAGCTATTTGTGGAAGTACATCTGCAGCTCCTGGAGTGCAATCTAAAACTCTACCACCGTGATTAGATACTACTATTGCATCTACACCAGCTTCTGCAGCTAGTATAGCTTCATCTACAGTCATAAGTCCTTTTAATATAAATGGTAATTTTGTAGATTGTTTTAATTCTTTTATTTTATCTAAAGTTTTAGGTTCTACATTTTTACCGTGAAGTGATAAAGTAACTAAACCACATGCATCTACGTCTACTCCTAGGGCAAATACACCTGCATCTTCAGCTAACTTCATTTTTGAAATTATAGCATCATTTTCCCATGGTTTTATAAATGCTATACCATCTGCATTTTTTTCTTTTAATACTTCTAAATTATCCGTTAAGAAAGTTTCTATTGCTGTATCTCCTACCATTGGATAAATACCAGCTTTTAGACATCCTTCTATTACCCATGATATATATTCTTTTTCTGTATATTTTCCACCCATATTTAAAGTTGTTCCTGATACTGGAGCAGCAAATATAGGAGCTTTCATTTTTTTACCAAACATTTCTACTGATGTATTTGGATTTTTAACATCATGCAACACTCTCATATTTATTTTAACTTTTTCTAGACTTTTCATATTTTCAGTAAATGCAGAACCTGTTCCTTTACCACCCATTCCTGGAACTTCACCAGAGCATGCAATCCCATTACATACTTTACATACTTTGCAACTACCATTTAAATTTTCTCTTGCGCTTTTTAAAACGTCTTTGTAATCCATATTTCATCCTCCTAAATCTCTAATAAAGTTTCATTTTCTGTGTTTTTGTAAGAATTTGTCTTATATTAATTATAGCACATTCTTTAAAAAACTTTTTCTATGAATCGGAGTTATTCCATATTTTCCAATAGCTTCATAATGTTCTTTAGTACCATATCCTTTGTGATGTTTAAAGCCATATTGTGGATATATCTCATCATATTTATACATAAGTCTATCTCTTGTTACTTTTGCAAGTATACTAGCTCCTGCTATAGATATAGACTTCGCATCTCCTTTTATTATAGGGAATTGTTTTATATCTAAATCAGGTATAGTAACTGCATCTAAAAGAAGATAATCTGGCTTTTTCTTTAACGCATTTAATGCTTTATTCATAGCCATATATGTAGCATTTAATATATTATATTCATCAATTTCTTCATTATCAACTATACCTATTCCGTAATCTAGGGCTTGTTCTTTTATAATATCAAATAATTCCTCTCTTTTAGCTTCTGAAAGCTTTTTAGAGTCATTTATGTATGGAATTTTTGTGCCTTTTTCAAACACTACTACACTAGCCACAACTGGTCCCGCTAAAGGTCCTCTTCCTGCTTCATCAACTCCACCTATGTATAGATAACCATTTGCATACCCTTCATTTTCAAATGTATTTATAAACTCTAATCTTTCTTCTTCTTTTTTTATCTTATCTAATTTCTTACTTAAACTTTTTGCTATATTTTGAACAGATTTTCTACTATCTTCATTTAATATATCTATATACTCCCCATATTGATCTTCATTTAAATTCTCTACTATTTCTTTTATTTCTTTTACACTTTTATCTTTCATAATGCACCTCTATTTTACATTTTTATTTTTCTATTTATTATGTAATTTTATATCAAATATTATTTCATTATATAGTATAATACAAAAAATCGCCAGGGAACTCAATATACATTAAATTCCTTGACGATTTATATTATAAGTTTATATGTTAAACTGCAATTTCTTTTGATTCTTCATCTGAATTTGTTTTAGATGTTTTAATAAATGCGCCGATTCCTCCACCTATTATTGTTGGAACTAACCAACAGAATCCTAAACTAGCAAATGGTAAAGAGTCTATAAATGATATATTTACACCTAAATCTTTAGCAGCCATAAATATACCCATTAGTAATGCCACATAAGTTGCACCTTTAACTATATTGTCATTGTTAACATATTTGTTGAATATAGTCATAACAATTAATACGATTGTCGCCGGATATATTAAGCTAAGTATTGGTGCTGATATTTTTATTATAGCTCCCACTCCTAAAGTTGATATTACTAAACTTAATAAGCATACAGCTATTACTATATGTTCATATTTTAATTTATTTTTAGTTAAGCCTGAAAAATACTCTGCTGTAGCAGATGTTAAACCAATAGCTGTAGTTAAACATGCTAACGTTACTATTAAGGATAAAACTACTTTTCCTGGAGTACCAAGTAAAGCAACTGTTATAGCAACTATTAATGCTGATTGCGATACATCTACTCCATATTGAGTTGATACTGTCGCTCCAAGATAAGTAAGACCTCCGTATACAAGCGCTAGTCCTAATGCAGCTATAAATCCTGCTTTTAATAAAATATTAACTCTATCTTTTTCTCGTTTATACCCTTTTTGTACTAAACTTTTTATTAATACAGCCGATAAACATATCGCTCCTAATGCATCTAACGTTTGGTACCCTTGTAATATTCCTTCACTAAATACATTTTCTATGGCAGCATCATTTAAATTTCCTATTGGATTTATTATACCTATTACTATTAAAGCTAATAAACAAACTAATAATGCTGGTGTTAAGTACGAACCAATTATATCTACCACTTTAGATGGCTTTATTGTTAAAGCCAATGTTATAGCAAAGAATATTGTCGAAAATAATACTGCATTGAATCCTGGTATAAGTGGTATTATCCCCATTTCAAAAGTTGTAGCAGCTGTTCTTGGTATTGCAAGAAGTGGCCCTAAGCATATCATTATAGCAGAACCTAAAATTATCGCAAATAATTTACCCGCTCTACCAAATACTCTTCCCGTATCTCCATCAGATTTAGCTGATGCTAATATAGCAAGTAGTGATAAACCTACGTCAGCTATTATAAACCCTAAAAATCCTATTAAGAATTTGTCCCCTGTTATTACTCCTAAGTAAGGTGGGAATATTAAGTTTCCAGCTCCGAAGAACATAGCAAACAGGGCAAAACCAGTTATGATTATGTCTTTATTTTTTGTATTCATAATTATTCCTCCTAAATTGTTGTCTGACTGATTAGTCTATTATACATAGATTTGATGTAATAGTCAATATAATAAAAATAATTCCTTCTAATAAAACAGCTGTTAATGCAAATTGATATGAATATCCCATTGATAAAACTACAGTATATGCAAAGAATGCATTTAATCCCATACCTGGTGCTTGAGCAAAAGGTAATTTAGCATATAACCCCATTACTAGCGTTGCAATTATTGCTGACAATGCAGTTGCCGTAAATACAGCTCCTGAATCCATTCCTGCAGCTGATAAAATTGAAGGGTTTACTATTAATATATATGCCATAGTCATAAATGTAGTAATACCAGCTATAAATTCTGTTTTAACATTTGTATTGTTTTCTTTAAGCTTAAAGAAATTATTTAAAAAATTGTTCATTAAAATATAATCTCCTTTTTACCTTTTGTTACTTAAAATTTACTCATTTCTATAATTAGATAACGAGTTTACTTTTATATAATAGCAGAAATTTTTAAAATGCCAATACCTTTTACGAACATTTTTTTATTTTTATACTTTTTTATTCATATTTGAATTTTTTTATGCATTTTTATATTTTACTGTCGAAACTTTTATTATACTATCAATTTAATAAAAAAAATTATAATTTACATTTAAACTAAAAAGTGTATAATTAATATTATAATTGCAAATTATTATCATTTGACTTTAGGAGGACAAGATATGAAATTAAAATTGCCAAAACTACTAACATTAATTATTACAACATCATTCTTATTTATAGGTTGTAATAACAATGTGGATTCAAATAAAAATACTGAAGATACTTTAAATATAGTAACTTCTTTTTATCCACTATATATA
>SKEM01000518.1_pt1 | contig 25166 bp, 21 predicted proteins | sample 4826731 | NCBI WGS metagenome assembly SKEM01 (sample SAMN11008809, study PRJNA524170) | human gut metagenome | biome: Human fecal sample; material: Feces; isolation source: fecal sample from pouch patient p37 | host: Homo sapiens | place: Israel: Tel-Aviv | collected 2015-07-27
CTGATGTTGGCTGGCGTAGTTTCCTGAACATGCTGGCTTATAAGGCAGATCTATATGGCAAAGAATTTCTAACAATTGATCCTAAGTACACCACCCAAAGATGCCATCAATGTGGCAGTATTATGGGCCAAAACGGTTATAAGAAATTAACCCTTAAGGATCGGGAATGGACTTGTCCAATTTGTCGAACGCACCATATTCGTGATTGGAATGCGGCCGTGAACATCTTAGAAAAAGGATTAGGCAAGTGGCAGAATCCTAAAATAAAAGAAGCAGCCTAGAAAGGCTGCAGTCCGCTAGCAACTCGCGGACTCAAAAGGCTTTGGTAATTAGACGACCTCTATCGGCAATAGCCAAAAGATTATTGCTGGTAAGTCAAATCCGTATCTAAGCAAGTTGGTGTTCTGGTTGGCGCAAGCTAACGATCCACTAAGCCCTAGACTTCAGTCTAGGGTAGTTGACTGATTTATTTAAGTAACAAAGAGCAGGCATTCTATTAATGAGTGCCTGCTCTTGCTTGTTATAATTAAAAATATAAGTGAATTTTGATGAGGTAAAAAAATGAAATTAAAGCAAAAGATTGTATTAACTTCTGTAGCCACTTTACTAGCAGTTTCGCCTACTGTCGGAATGATTCAACCGTCACAAACGGTTTTAGCAGCCACTAACAAACGGCAAATTAGTCAAAAAGATAAATTGAAGCTCAATCATAATGCCTATATTTATAATAAAAAAGGTAAGCATACTAAGAAGCTTTTGCGTAAAGGTACATTAGTCAAGTATCAAGGCAAGATTAGTCAAAATGATTTTGCGGATAACTTGTACTTTTATCAAAATTATTCAAATGCACACAGATATCAATTAACCATAACCAAGATTAAGGGTGCTGATTATTTTAAGATCGGTAAAAACCAATATATTAAAGCCGCAAATGTTGATGCTATCGATGGTAATAAGCTTTTATTTAATCAAACTACGGTAACAGTTAAAACGAAGGCGCCACAAATTTTTATGGCCAGCAAGAATAGAGCTTTGACTACCGGAAAATACTATAAAAAAGGTCAAAAGCTAGTTGTCGATCAATTAGGTGGCATGGACGTGTTAGCCAATAGTTTCCCTAATGCTTATCATATTAAAGGCACGGATTATTATATCTGGGCTAGAGATGTCACTGCCCGTCAAAACATGGACTCTATCAACTATGATGTTCGTAATACAACCGTTGTTGAGGTCAAAAGAGATAATAGTAAAGCACCATTATATGCATTTAACGGAGAAGTAATTACACCTAAAGGTTTTGCTTGGACGAGTTTAGCACCAATAAAGGTTAATGGGGCCATCTATTTGTGGAACGAGCAGGAAAACAAAGCTGAGCTTTATTACCATTTAACCAATCATTATCAAAAAATGGCTAATTTGAAGACATCTCCTAGTTTCCCTGAGGTAGTTAAAATTAATACGGTAAAGATAGGGGATGCTTTTATTAAGGCTAGCGATGTAAAATATGTTGACGGTAAATTTTTAAAGCCTATTAATAGTGCTAGTCAGGCTGAAGATAATGCAAAAATTGCTATGTCTGAAAGCGAAGAATTAGATTTAAAGGATTTAATTAATAAGCAAATAGCAGTACAAGGTAGTATTAAGTACAAATTATCTAGTTTTTACAAACGGTATAACTATGATCAAGCGATTGATGATGCAAAATCTGTATTAAATAGGGATAGTGTGTCAGCTGCGCAAGCTCAATATTTGATTTGGAATATTAAGACAGCTAAAGATGAATTAGATGGTGCCAAAGTCAAAGTAGGAAATCTTAATAAATTGACGCAGAATGAAAGACTGGCTATTGAATTACTAGTTTCAAATGTTTACTCTAAGGAAACTGATACTGAATCACTTTATGGCCAGATGACTATGAGTGAAGCAGATGAATCCGTGTTTGAATTAAGCATTGAAAACGAAAGAGATCATAATAAGGTTATTTCTACGAAGATGATGAAGACTAGCGATTTTGCGGAAGAAAGATAATATCTGTTGACACAAAAATGGGGATGCATGATGCATTTCCATTTTTTATTTTGCCTTTGTTTCAGTAAAACACGAACGATTATTATATAAAATAATATCATTTTTAGTATTTTATCTATTTTTCAGGCGAAAATACTGTAATCTGGCAAAAATATATGCTAAAATCTGATCATTAGATGAACAAGAGGGGAAACATTTATAATGAACAACGATATTGAAAAAGTATTATTTACTCAGGAACAACTTAATAAACGGATGGATGAAATGGCTGAACGTTTAAATAAAAAATATGCTGGTCAAGAGCCAATTGTTATTCCTGTTTTAAATGGAGCAATGCTTTTTGCTAGTGATATGATCAAAAGATTAACATTCAAATTAACGGTTGATCCTATCAAGGCCTCAAGTTATGCGGGAACTTCTTCAACTGGTAATGTCAAAATTGTTCAAGATATTAAATCTGATGTTACTAATCATCCTGTGATTTTTATGGAAGATATTATTGATACTGGTCGCACTTTGAAGACACTTACTGAAGTAATGAGAAAGCGCGGCGCTAAGAGTGTAGAAGTGGTTTCAATGCTTGATAAGCCAGAGACACGTGTGGTAGATTTCAAAGCTGATGACTATGCCTTTAAAGCACCTAATGCATTTTTAGTAGGATATGGACTTGACTATAACGGTTGGTACCGTAATCTTCCTTATGTAGGGGTCTTAAAGCAAGCAGTTTATGCATAATTTTTAAAAAATTAACCTCTATTTTAAAAATAGTTGATTTTAACAGTACTTTATATTACAACAGTTGTTTTTACTTATATGAAAATTAAGAAAGGACTATAATACATATTGTAAAGGTACGTTTTATCAACTAAAGAGGTTAGTAAAATGAATAAAGATATTCAAAAATTCAAAAAAGGAATCGAGTACCCAGAGCAGTAAAATGGTATTCCACAAGCTTTCTTCCATAATCCAAAATATAAAAAGCTGAGTACCGATGTTCGTTATTTTATATATGATTTTTACACTGAAGATGACTCAGTCACAAGTAATGGCTGGGTAGATTCCGACGGAAACATGTATATTATTTATCCTGATCAAGATCTGATGGATGAAATGAATTGTAATTCTTTTACAGTAAATCGATTGAAAAATGAATTGATCAAGCATAATTTACTGTTAGAGGAAAATATGCCTTCTGGACATAGTGATCGACTATATGCGCTTAGAGTAAGCGAAATTTATAAATAAAAAATTAAGCACATTATTACCATGATAGTGTGTTTTTTCTTACAGATTGAATGCTGTCATCTCTTATTTTTGTATGGTACAATATGAATATATGTTCTAATGAAGAGGTGACTAAAATGCTGACGCGCTCGCATCGTTTATGCAGCATCGCGCTTGTTGAGCTGGGATTAATTGCTAGCAACACATTTATCGCAGATCCAGCATCTAATTTAATAATTTTATTGGCTACTGGTGTGGGTGCGTCTTTACCTGATATTGATGAATATAACAGCACGACTAGTCGTAAATCTCCAATCAATTTTAGTTTGTTTCTACGCCATCGTGGTGTGACTCATTCATTTTTAGGCTGGTTAGTTTTCTCCATTGGTTTGTATTTCTTAATGAATCATTTTATTCCCATTGAATTTCGATCTTGGCAGTTGCCAAATTGGTGGGGCAGTATTTGGCTAGGCTTGATTTTAGGCTATTTTTTGCATTTAGTTGAAGATAGTTTTAGTAAGCAGGGAGTAGATTGGTGGGCTCCATTTGTTAAAAAGAGAAGACATCATTCAATCTTTCGTTATAAAGTAGGAGGATTTTTTGAAAAATTTATTACTTTAATTGCTTTTTTAGGAATTATAATGATGTCTTGCTATTGGTTATGGCTGATGGCCGCACCTGAAATCTAAGTAAAACGCATACGTTTATTTAGTAAATTTCTTTACTATTTATGGTAAAGCACGCTACTTAATGTTATACTAACGTTGTTGGAAATGTTTTAAGAAAAGAGATATATTAAAATGAATCAAATTGCTTTTAACCAACAATTATCAGATAAATTAAATGAAGTACTTAACCCAACCTTGTATTCAACTCCAGGTAAGGGTGAAATTACTGTAGTTGCTAACGAAAAGAATGACTTGCGTGAATATCGAATCATTACTGAAAACAACAAGGTTGTTAAAGTTGAAGATGCATATGATGCTAAGCATGATGCAGATTATGATAAGATGATGGACTTTCTTAAGGACTATCGTTAATTAAAAAATTGAATATAAATAAAGAAGAGGCCAGGATCATTGAGATCTTGACCTCTTTTGTCTTATTTTCGAAAATACTTCTAATATTTTTTAAAAATCAATTAAGAGTAATATACATGCAAAAAAGTTATACTGTAAAATAATCAATTAATATTTCACATAGATAGTCACTTTCCCTATGATAGAAGTAAGTTAAGTTTTAGTTAATGGAAAGTGACTTAAAATGAAATATAATCAATTAGGTAATTCAGATTTAAAAGTTTCTCAATTTGCACTTGGCTGTATGGGATTTGGTAAGGGAAGCGGTAAGAGCGTAAATGATCGTTCATGGACCGTGGGACAAGAACAAGCTGATCAAGTGATTGCTCATGCTTTGGATTTAGAAGTGAATTTCTTTGATACGGCTCCGGCATATCAAGCGGGTGCTAGCGAAAGAATTTTAGGTACAGCTTTAAATAAACTAGCTGACAGGGATCAAGTTGTTGTTGCCACCAAGTTTGCAACAAGACTACCTGAAGAAATGAAGAAGGGGATCTCAGGTAAAGAACATGTAGTCAATTCACTAGACCAAAGTCTAGAAAACTTACAAATGGATTACGTAGATCTTTATATTTACCACATTTGGGATTGGCTGACTCCAATGGAGGAAATTGCTGAAGGGCTAAACGAAGTAGTGAAGCAAGGCAAAGCACGTTACATCGGAATCTCAAATGCATATGCATGGCAAATTGCACAGATGAATGCATATATGAAAGAACATGATTATCCACAATTTGTTTCAATTCAAGATCACTATAACTTGATCTATCGTGAAGATGAACGAGAATTATTTACTTTTGCTCATGAAAACAATTTAGGATTAACACCATATAGTCCCTTAGCTAGTGGACGATTAGCTCATCCCTTCGGTACTGAGACTGCACGAAGAAAACAAGATACTTTTTCTGCTAAGGAAAAATATGGTAAGACTGTTGAAATCGATCGACCAATTATTGATCGAGTTGAAGAATTAGCTAAAAAACATGATGTCCCTATGGCTGCTATATCACTAGCTTGGCTAAAGACAAAAGTGACAGCACCAATTGTTGGTGCAACTAAGGCCCATCATCTAGATGCAATGGAAAAAGCATTGCAATTAGATTTAACCTCTGATGAAGTGGCATATCTGGAAGAACCGTACAAGCCTCATGATTTAGAAGGCGTAATGGCGGATAATCGAGATCGAAAACATAATTGGACAGATTATTTAACGCATTAATTAAAACAAAAGGTAAAGAATATCAATTTGAATATTCTTTGCCTTTTAATTTTGTCGTTCTTACCATTCTGCATTAAAAACATATTTGTCCATGCGTTTAAATGCATCTTCGATGCGAGAAGTTGGTGAAGCTAAGTTTAATCTAATTGAAGTTGGGCCTTGAAATAGTCCACCGTCTTGCCAGCCGATGCCGTAATCCCAACCACGTTGCAATAATTCTTTTTGCGTTTTATCACGTTCTTTAAGCCAATCCGTGCAATCGAGGAACATCATGTAAGTTCCTTCGGTCTTAAAGGTTGAAACTCCATCGAAATGCTTAGTTACATAATCGTAGGCTAGATTTACATTTTGAGAAAGAACTGGTAAAAGTTGATTAAGCCAATTATTTCCTTCGTCGCTGTAAGCACCAATTAAAGCATGTTCCGAAAAGACATTCATACTATTGTAAACAGTCTTTTTACCCACGCTTTGGATTCGTTCACGGATAGGCTTATTGTAAATAACGCTGTAACTGCCAATTAAACCTGCAAGGTTAAAAGTCTTAGATGGAGCGTAGAAAGCAGCGGCATGCTCTTTGGCCCATTCGCTAACTAATTGGGTAGGAGTGTAATGATGATCATTCATCATTAGGTCAGACCAGATTTCGTCAGAAATTACCCAGACATTGTTTCTCTCGTAAACTTCCATTGCCTTAGTGATTTCTTCTTTAGTCCAGACACGACCAGTTGGATTATGAGGATTACAGAAAATCGCAACATGAATTTGATTTTCCTTAATCTTTTTATCCATATCCTCATAGTCCATTCGCCAAGTACCATTTTCATCTTTAATTAAAGGTGAGTGAACGATTTGATAACCGTTGCTTAATACAGCGTTAGTAAAGCCCATATAAGTTGGTGAATGAAGTAAAACTTTATCACCTGGTGCTGCAAAGACTTTTAAGGCAGAAACGACGCCGCCAAGTACACCGTTTTCGTAGCCAATATCTTCTTTAGTTAAACCTGGTACGCCCTTGCGTTTTTGGTGCCAATCAATGATTGCCTGGTAGTAGGCGTCGCTTGGTTGGAAATAACCAAAGAGGGGATGCTGGGCACGTTTAATAATTGCTTCTTGAATTGATTTAGCCGTAGGGAAGTTCATATCGGCCACCCACATCGGGATTGTATCAAAGCCTTCTTTTGGTTTTGATGGTGCAAAACCAGGTAATTTTCCTACTGCATCAACGGCCATCGCGTCTTTGCCATGACGATCAATCAATTCTGTAAAATCGTATTTCATCTAATACCTCCATAAAAGTGTGTTGATCTTATTGTAATAGATGAACTAGCAAAATTGTTAATATTTGTTTGATTATGAAAGGAGCTCAAAATGAAATTAAACAGAAAATTTACAATCAGTGTTACTGCAGCGCTTTTAGCTGTTGCGCCAGTAACGGGCGTAGTTAGTCTTCCTAAAACTAATATAGTTTACGCTGCAAGACAGTCTGTTAGTGGCAAAATCAAGGTAACTCAAACTTACGCTAGTTATTTTGCTAACGGCAAGAGACACCCGGTTAAAAAGGGGAAAGTTTTAAAGTATTATGGTACACCTAAGTACAAACCGTTTGATCCAGGCAGCTATTATTTTGGTGAACTGCAATACAATTTAGGTAATAGTGGCTTATTATCATCTGACTATGTTAAACAAATTTCTGGCAAAAATTGGATCACAGTCATTAACAATGGCTATTTGTATAACGCAAAAGGGAAACGACTATCTACTAAGATTAAACGTGGTCAAAGTTTAGCTTATACTGGCAAAGTTAAATCCACTAAAAACGGTAAATATTACTTTTATGAAAATAATAAGAAAAAGCGCATCCCTTATTACAAGATTAAAGGACACGAATATTACAAGCTTGGTCGCAATCGTTATGTGAAAGTGGCTAATGTAATTGCTGTTAATGGTAATTATTTAATGACTACTGGTGAGACGACTGGGGTAGTTAAGAACAATAACGTCAGAACTTTCATCAATTCAAATGACTACAGTAATGATTCTACTATGGCACCTAGTGATAAGTACTTAAAGAAGGGGCAAAAGCTAACCTTTGACCAAGCAGTAACTTTTGTAAGTCAATTGGACGATTTTGATCATGATCCTTATGATTATTACCGTATTAATGGAAGAAGTACAAAAAGTTTTACGCTTGGGCTATAACTTGGTAAAAATTGAACATCGGGGTTACGTTCTACCTAATATCTATAACAGCAAGAATAATTGGCAATATATTACTGATCGTCCGGTATGGAATTTCGGCAAAGATAGTCATTTTTGGCTAGGATATGCGGCTTCAGATGTAAAGAATAAGCAACCATTAGATATTAAGGAAATTGCTGAAGAGAGTACAAAAAAGCCAGCTTTAAAGAAGTTAGTCAAACAATATTACGGCCTTAAAGGTAATAGATTCTTCATCTATAATCGTCAAGGCAAGTTGATCAAAAAGTTAACACTTAAGAAAGAAAAGATTTTTAAGGTTAAAGGCATCGGATCGTGAAAGATCAATATATGTACCAGATTGGTAAGAATCAGTATACTCAAAATTTGAGTTATCGTTGGGTCATTAAAAAATAATATTAAAAAAGTGTTGACATTGATGATAATTTGCTTAAAATAATTATTAACAATTTAATTAATCTGAAAACAAAGAGAAAGAAGAGTAGTTTAATTCGAATTTGCAGCGAATCTCGTTAGGTGTGAGGAGATAAAGGTAGAATTGAATGAAAATCACTTTCGAGTTCTATTTCTTAATCTTGTAGTAAGAAATGGTGGGAGCACCCGTTACAGTGCCTGCGTATCGCTGAAGTTTCTTCGGCCGCACGCGAAAGGTATTGTTAGTAATAACAATATAAATAAAGGGTGGTACCACGCTAGAAGCGTCCCTCAATCAAAGCAATTTTGGTTGAGGGACTTTTTTTGTGATCAGATAATTCTTAATTCTCAGGAGGACGAGCATATGAATGATGAAAAATCTCGTAAGTTGACCTGGAAGCAATATTTAGTCGTTGCTTCTTTGCTATTTGGATTATTCTTTGGGGCTGGTAACCTGATTTTCCCACTTCACTTGGGACAGCTTGCCGGTGCGAATTGGGGGACAGCCGCAGTTGGATTTCTGATCACTGGTGTGTTATTGCCTTTACTATCAGTGCTTGCCGTAGCCATCACCCGTGCAGGTGGTGTTTACGACATCGGTAAACCATTAGGCGCCGGCTTTGCCGTAGTATTTATGGTATTGATCCATGCGACTATCGGTCCTTTGTTTGGTACACCAAGAACAGCAACTGTTTCATTTACTGTAGGTGTAGCACCATTTATCCCTAAGGATATGCAAACTGTCGCATTGTTAGTATTTTCAGCTGTGTTTTTCTTATTAGCATTTGCATTTTCATATCATGAAAACAACATCTTGTCTAATGTTGGTAAGGTTTTAAACCCATTATTTTTAGCACTTTTATTCTTAGTTTTCGTTGTAGCATTTCTTAATCCATTAGGAAATCCACAAACTGTTGCTGTTACTGCTGCTTACAAGCATTCAGCATTAGTTAACGGCTTCCTTGAAGGTTATAACACTATGGATGCCTTAGCTGGTTTGGCTTTTGGTGTTACTGTTGTTACCGCTGTTCGTTCAATGGGTCAAAAAGATCCAAAGAGTGTTTCAAAGGTGGTTGCCAAATCTGGTGTAGTTGCTATGGGTGCCGTAGCTTTAATCTACTTACTTTTGATCTTGATGGGTGCAATGTCATTAGGTCACTTCAAGGTATCAGATAACGGTGGTGTTGCATTTAACCAAATCGTTAATGAATACGGTGGTCTTTTTGGTCAAGCATTACTTGCATTCTTGTTAACTGTTACTTGTTTAACTACTGCTGTTGGTTTGGTTGCCGCATTTGCACAAGATTTCCATAAGCATTTCCCAAAGGTTAGTTATCACGCATGGCTTGCTCTTAGTTGTTTAGCATCATTCTTTGCTGCTAACTTTGGTTTGGATCAAATCATCGCTTGGTCAACTCCAATGTTGATGTTCTTGTACCCATTATCAATGGTCCTGATCCTTTTGTCAGTATTTTCACCATTGTTCAAACGTGATAGCGTAGTTTACTTCTTTGTAATCTTGTTCACGGTAGTACCTGCATTAGGTGACATGGTTGTAGCATTTCCAGCAGTTGTTAGTCAAAGCCAATTTGGTTTAATGGTTACTTCAGTTAGAAGTTCTTTGCCACTTGCAAGTATGGGACTTTCATGGTTAGTACCTGCATTAGTTGGTTTGGCAGTTGGATTAGTATTCCACGTCTTTAGAAGAAAGAACTTAGTCACTGCACAAGAAGAATTTGAATAAAAATAAAAGCTTTTCTACTCATGCAAAATACGTGAATAGAAAAGCTTTTTCAGTATTAATTTTAATTACTTCAAATTATTAACCTTCACAACAGCTTTGGATACATCCTTTAATTTACCTGAAGTAAATTGCTCAACTTCACCTAAAGATAATTCATGTGAGATTAATGGTAAGACATCGACTTTATGTGATTCAAGTAGTCCAATGGCATCTTCAAAGCAGTATGGATTGATAAATGAGCCTTGAATCGTTAATTGCTTTTGATAGATTTCATAAGAATTAATCTTGAATTGTGACTTAGGGTTGGCCACGCCAAACATTAATACTTGTGCACCACGCCGCGTAGCAGCAATTGCTTCTTCTTGGGTAATAGGATTACCGACAGCTTCTACTACAATGTCGTAAGCATTGTTAGGAATCTTGTCTCCTTGAGCGGTATTAAAAGTAGTGACATCAAAATGATCATGATTGAGCTTTAATTTCTCTTTAGAAATACCAGCTAAATCCACCTGATGAACGCCCATTGCCTTTAAAGTTTGAACGAATAATTCACCCATAAAGCCGTCCCCGATGACTAATGCTTTTTGATAGGGATGCAATTTTAACAAATTTACACCATGTATAGCACATGAAAGTGGTTCAGTGACTGCAGCTGCCTTAAGTGAAAGGTTATCTGAAATAGGGTAGACAACTTTAGCTGGCGCGGTGAAGTATTCCGCAAAACCGCCATCACGAGTGACACCTACAGCGGAAAGGTGTTCACAAAGTTCTGGTCGAGAAGTACGACAGTAGTAACATTGACCACAGTAAATATTAGGGTCAACAGTTACTCGATCACCAGGTTTAATATTGGTGACATTTTTGCCAACCTCTTTAACAATCCCCGAGTTTTCATGACCTAAAATAATAGGTGGATTTGCTTGAGCAGAACCTGGTAAACCATTGTAAAGTTCACGATCTGTGCCGCAAATACCGGCATAGGCTGTATGAATTAAAACTTCATCATCTTTGACCTCTGGGGTGGGAACTTCTTTTTCTTCTAATTTTTTAGTTACTGTTAAAACTAATGCTTGCATAATTTTTCCTCGATTCTTCATGAATAGAGTAACTCATTTGAAGACAAATGTAAGTACTTTCATAGATGAAAATTATAAATTATTAAAGCTTTTACCAATAAAAGCAGAAAAATAGTGTTGCCAATAAAAATTAATATAATATAAGGACATGAAACGAGGTAATAATATGAAGAAGTTTGGTAAATTAGGTTTAGGAGCCGCAGTCGTTAGTTTATTTGCTTTATTAGTTGGAAAGAAGTTAAATGATCAAGTAGATAAAAAAGATGCTGAAGATCGTGGCGTAAGTAAAATAGACTAAAAGGAGCTGGATGGGATACCATTCAGTTTTTATTTAAGTAAAAAGTAAGTGCATCTTAATTTGTAAGCGCACTCATCAGCAACTATAATAACGATAGTTACTTAATTAAACATAACAACAGAGTATATAAAAGGAGAGCAAAAATAATGGAGTATCATAAGATCAATCAAGAAGATTTGAAAGCTTTAAGTTCTTATATTGCTGATCCTGCGCGCCTTATCACTAATCCAACTACGCACTGGGATCACGATCAATTCAAGACCGTTCGTGCTATGCCAGACTTGGTCATTCAACCGGTTACTAATGAAGAAGTATAAAAAGTCGTTAAATATGCTAGTGATCACAATATTCCGATCGTGCCAAGAGGCAATTCAACTGGCTTGATGGGAGCCAACTTGACAGTTGAAGGTGGTATTTCACTAGACATGATTAAAATGAATAAGTTGCTAGAATATGATCAAACATCATTAACTATGACTGTACAGGCAGGGATGCGGTTGATTGATATTGAAAAATTCTTAGCAAATAAACCATTTTCATACATGCCAGCACCAGCGATGCACTGGGCTTCAATTGGTGGTAACGTTGACACCGATGCTGGTGGCTTAAAGTCTGTCAGATATGGCGTAACTCGTGAACACATTCGTCAATTGAAAGTAGTTTTGACTGATGGTAAATTATACAAGTTTGGTGCTAAAGCTGTTAAATCTTCATCAGGTTACTCACTCAAAGATTTAATCATTGGATCAGAAGGTACTTTAGGTGTAGTTACCGAAGTAAGTAACGATGTGGCTTTATCCAACACCAAGAAAGTCAATTAACGCTTTAATTCCATTTCCAACATTAAATGATGCGATCAAGTCAGTACCAGCAATTTTGGCTTCAGGCGTAGTACCTACTACAGTAGAATTTATGGGTAGGAAAGTTATCGATCTCTGGGAGAAATACTATAATGAAAAATTCCCAGTTGATACAGGAGATGGCTTTATTTTACTTCGTTTTGACGCCTTCACCGATGGAGAATTGCAAGCTGAATTAAAGCAAGCTGTTGCCACTACCAAGCAATTTAAGTCAGCTCCACCAATTGTGCTTGATGCTAACTCAGAAGAAGCAAAGACCATTTGGAAGTGTCGTGAAGATTTGTTGTTAGCTATTCAAAAATCAACGCCTAAGATGGATGAGGTAGATATTTGTGTACCAATCAATCATATTCCTGATGTTTTGGATCGAGTAGATGAGCTTGAAAAAGAAATAGGTATGAGAATTCCTAACTTTGGTCATGCTGGTGACGGTAATTTGCACATCTATCTCTGTTCAGACAATATGAGTGATGAGGAATACAAAGAAAAGAGCGATAAGGTAATTACAGAACTTTACAAGACTGCTAAAGCCCTTGATGGTACATGTCTGGTGAACATGGTATTGGTTATGCTAGAAAAGATTGGTTCGAATGGTACTATGGTGAAGACTATACTAACTTATTAAGAAAGATTAAAAAGGTCTTTGATTCAAACTCTGTTTTGAACCCAGACAAGATTTTCCCATTACAAGATAATAGCAAGTTGACTAATTTAACTTATGTAAACGAATTGGTAATGAGCTAAAGCAATAGAATAAAAGAACAAAAAAGATGGTCATTTTCCTGTGAGAAAAAGATCATCTTTTTGTTTTTAAGCTTCTTTTGTTAATTCATAAATTGCTTCGGCGTAAATGGCAATTGAATCAATCAAGTCATCAACTTTCATGTATTCGTTAGCTTGGTGCATAACCATTGGTGCATCTTCTGGTTGAGCACCGAAGGCTACACCATGCTTGAATAGACGACCATAAGTACCACCACCGATAACAACTTCGTGGCCTGGTTTACCAGTTTGATGTTCATAAACCTTGAGTAAGGTCTTAACTAATGGATCATCACCTGGTACGTAGTGTGGTTCTTCAAATGAGTTGAATGAAGCAGTTAGGATATCACCAAATTTTTCTTCAACTTGCTGAACCATCTTGTCTGGATCAGTACCCTGTGGGTAACGGATATTATCCTTTAAGATAGCATCACCATCAGCCTGATATTCAAAGATACTTGGTGCACTTGAAAGATCACCCATTAAATCATCATGATGAGCAACGCCAAGCTTTTCACCCTTAAAGTCTTCATGTTCAACATCAGCTAAGAAGTTAAGATAATTCTTGTCGCGTCCAGCGAAATCGAATTGATTGAGGAACTTACCTAAGAAAGTGGCAGCATTGCGACCAACTTGAGGAGCAGAAGCATGAGCACCTTGACCAGTAAGTTCGATCTTAGCTTGATCGCCATTAATTTCGAACTTACCTTCTAAGTCATTGTCAACTAAAAACTTAGTGAATTGTTTCTTAATATTTACTAAATCACTGCCACTAATAATAGCGTAAGCTTTTTGTGGAGTGACATTTTCAGCAATACCGGCAGTAAACTTCTCAAGTTTTGCATTGCCCGTTTGATTATCATCTTTAAAGTTAAGTATCAAAGTATAAATTCCTTGCTCACCGTTAATGATTGGGTACTCTGCATCAGGAGAGAATACTTGATCTGGAGTAGGTTCGTGCTTTAAGTAGTAATCAATACCAACCCAGTTAGTTTCCTCATTAGTACCAACGATGAAGTCGATCTTTTTCTTAGGAGTAAAGCCAGCTTCTTTTAGTAAAAGCATGCCGTAGTATGCGGCAAGGGCAGGACCTTTATCATCTGCGGAACCACGACCGATGATTTTTCCATCCTTAATCAGCATCTTGAATGGGTCGGTATTCCAACCATCACCTGCAGGAACTACATCCATGTGACCTATGATGCCAAGACGTTCTTCACCATCACCATAGTCAACGCGACCAGCATAGTTATCAACGTTCTTAATATGAAAGCCATCTCTTTCGGCAAATGATAAAAACTTCTTCATTGCCTTAACTGGGCCAGGACCAACAGGGTATTCTGTAGAAGTATTATCTAAATCTTCAGAAGAATCAATGGCAATTAATTCGCCTAAATCGCGTAAAATATCATCTTTCTTAGCAGCAGCTAATTTCTTATAGTCTAAGTTCATATTTTCCTCTCCCTTAATTAAAATTGATTAATAATATTTTATCAGAAATATTTGATTCTTACTAAAAATAAGACAAAAATTGGATCATTTAACTACTTCCTACAGTCTTTAAGATACCTCAATATTACTACTGCTATAAATGTTTTTTTAAAGAAAGTAGTTGCAACGGGAGGTATTCCTTTTGAATTGAAAGAAACGCCAGAACAAAAAGCAACAAGAGATTTGGTACAAACTATTTCAAAATTACCTCATAAAGAGGCTAAATCAACGAAAGATATCGAGGATTGGCTGAATGAGGACTAACGATATTGTGGATGTTTTTGTAGCATATATTATTAAAACAGGTGGTAAAAGCAGACTAGTTTTAATAATAAAATTAACCGATGCAAAAGTTTGGCTACTAAAGATTACGTCGAAGTACACCGAGAAAAGTGAAAATATAAGAAAGTACTATTATCCAATTTTTGATTGGGAAAAATATAATTTTGATAAACCTTCATATATTGATACAAAAGAATACTTGATTGCCAATATTAATGACTTAAAAATAACAAAAGTTAGAAGTCATTTTTCATTAACTGATTTGAAAAGATTAAAGATATTTATTGATAACAATTGCCAATAGATTAGAGAAGAAGCTTGATTGCTTCTTTTTTTATACTCAAATGCGTAATGTACAAATAAATTTGTTTTCTAAAACCAAAATAGATTATCATAAATGTAAAGTTGATCTTGAAATGTTACCGGGAGTAAAAAGAAATGAGGTAAAGAGCAACTATGCATCGAAAAAAATTCTTCTTATACAGCTTGATAGGAATCTGCGCTTTTTTACTATTTTTATTCGTTATACCTTTTGGCGACAGGATGGATAGTGGTATCAGAGATTCACCTAAGCAGCTTAAAGAATATATGAAGTTTCATCATATTAATGGTGTAATGTTAGTCAACGATAAAAAGGATAAAAGTCGACCAATTGTCGTTAAAAATAATGAAACTACTAACGAAGAGCAGATAGTAAAAGCAGATCAGTTGTTTCCGATTGCTTCTCTTCAAAAAATCATGACAGGAACTGCGATTAATCAGCTAGAGGAACAAAAACAGCTCAGTTGGAATACACCTTTATCAAAATATTTTCCTCAAGTTCCGGGTAGTAAGAATATTACAATTCGTGAATTAATGAATCATACAAGTGGTTTGATTAATAATGCTCGTCCATCATCTCCACTTAAGAATCAGCAAGAACAGATTGCTTATATGCTAAAATACATCAAGTATGATCATATTCATACTTGGGATTATCAAGACATAGATTATGAATTATTAGCAGCAATTATCAGTCGTATAAACAACACAACTTATAATAATTATGTTCAAAATAATTTTGCAAAGCCGCTTTATCTTCACAAGGTTAAGGATTTTTCCGAAGTGTCTCAAAAAGAAGTTCCTCAACCTATGGTTAATAATGTCAATTGGCATAAAGTAACTATCACGACTTCTTCTGATTTTGGTGCCGGTAATTTATTTATGTCACCAAATGATTACTGGAAATTTGTTTATGACCGTGTTCTTAAAGATCCTAAAATGATCAATAAGTATTCTCGTCAAGCCCAACATCAGGAAGTAGCTTACTTCGGTGGAGTGTACTTCAAGGGTAATGTTATTCGCGCAGATGGTAGTATCCCTGGATACAATTGTTGTTTTGTCGCTAATTACAAGACTAAACGAATGATTATGCTATTTTCTAATAATATTAATTACTTTAAGTTGAAGAGAGCCGCAGATCATATCCTCCATGACTATATGGGCGTAGGATTATTTTAATGAAAAACGCCCGAAAATCCCCGTATTTTAATGCGGGGATGGATAGGGCCAAGCTGACCTAGCAGTCAGCTTTTTTTATTCTAAAAATAGAGACATACGTTCGACTTCCCTGTAAAATATAAATATCTAATCTATGAGGAGGCGAAATCATGAAAAGGATGAGCAGTTTAGCCTATCATTTTGGTATCAAACTACGCTTTTATCCTAGTTCTAAGCAAGTTGGTGTTCTGGTTAGCGTAAGCTAACGAGCCACTAAGCCCTAGACTTCAGTCTAGGGTAGTTGACTGAAAAGCACTAAAAGTAGATCAAAAGGAAAGCTGAAATTGCTTTCCTTTTTTAATTCATTTTTTACACTTTTCATGGTATTTTAGTCTTAGTAAAAGTAGAAAGGAATTTCGGACATGACTGTTAAAAAATTAGAGAATAGCAGCGATGTAAATGTAGTGACTGAAGAAGTTAAGATTTTAACCGACTTGCTTAACGAATCTACAGAACAATTAATTGGTAAAGAACTTTTTACTAAGATTCAAAATTTAATTAAGATTTCTGCAAATAAAAATTATCAAGAACTTGAAGATCAAATCGCCAGTTTAGATAATCGTGAAATGATCGTCGTTGCTCGTTATTTTGCTACATTACCACTTTTGATTAATATTTCAGAAGACGTGGAATTAGCCAGTAAAGTTAATGTATTGAACAATACTGATCAAGATTACTTGGGGAAATTAAACGACACTATTAATATTGTTGCGCAAAAGAAGAATGCCAAAGAAATTTTGGAAAAGGTAAATGTAGTACCTGTTTTAACTGCACACCCAACTCAAGTTCAAAGAAAGACTGTGCTTGAATTAACGGATAAGATTCACACTCTCTTGCGTAGTTATCGTGAAGTTAAAAATGGCATTATCAATCGTGATGAATGGACAGAAGAATTACGTGCTTGCATCGAAATTTTAATGCAAACGGATATTATCCGTGGCCATAAATTGAAGGTATCCAACGAAATTACCAACGTATTGACTTACTATCCTAAGTCCTTAATTCCTGCAATTACTAAGTTTACTGCTCGTTATAAGGAATTAGCTAAAAAGCATGGCTTGGATATTGCTAATGCTACACCTATTACAATGGGGATGTGGATCGGCGGCGACCGAGATGGTAATCCATATGTTACTGCAGATACTTTGAAATTAAGTGCAACACTTCAAAGTCAAGTCATTTTTGAATATTACATCAAACAAATCAATCAACTTTATCGTTCGATTTCTTTATCCACTTCTTATATGAAGCCTTCAACTGAAGTGATGCATTTATCTGAATTATCAAATGATGATTCGCCATTCAGAACTAATGAACCATACAGACGTGCTTTCTACTATATTGAAAGTCGTTTGGTTCGTACTGAACAAAAATTACTAAATATCACTAATCAACATAGTTTCCTTAAAGAACGTGATCTTGAACATTTAGATCAGATTCCTGTTTATGAAGATGCGCAAGAATTTAAAGCAGACCTAGAAGTTATTAAGCGTTCATTGGAGGAAAATCGCGATCAAGCAGTAGTCAAGAGTTACTTCACTGAAATTTTAGAAGCAATTGATGTTTTTGGCTTCCATTTAGCTACAATCGATATGCGACAAGATTCTAGTGTTAATGAAGCATGTGTTGCAGAACTACTTAAGAGTGCAGAAATTTGTGATCATTATAGCGACTTAAGCGAAAAGGAGAAGGTAAGTCTTTTACTTAACGAATTGAATAATGATCCTCGTAATTTGCACTCAAATAACAAGCCTAAATCAGAATTATTGCAAAAAGAATTGAAGATTTACAAAACTGCTCGTGATCTTAAGGATCGTTTAGGCGAAGATGTGATCAAGCAACATATTATTTCTCATACTGAAAGTGTTTCAGATATGTTGGAACAAGCAATCATGCTCAAGGAGTATGACTTGCTCGACAACGAAAATGCTCGAATTCAAGTTGTACCTTTATTTGAAACCGTTGAAGATTTAAACAATGCACGTGATATCATTAAAGAATACTTGAATTTAGGCATTGTTAAGAAATGGCTTGCTTCTCAACACAATTATCAAGAAATAATGTTAGGCTACTCAGATTCTAACAAAGATGGTGGCTACTTAGCTTCATGCTGGAATCTTTACAAGGCTCAAAAAGATTTAACTGCTATCGGTGAAGAATTAGGCATTAAGATTACTTATATGCATGGCCGTGGTGGTACTGTCGGTCGTGGTGGTGGTCCATCTTATGAAGCAATTACCGCACAACCATTTAAGTCAATCAATGATCGTATTAGAATGACTGAACAAGGCGAAATTATTCAAAACAAGTACGGCAATAAAGATACTGCATACTATAATTTAGAGATGCTAGTTTCAGCCACAGTCGATCGTATCACTTCTAAACAAATTGTTAGTGAAGACCATATTGCAGATTTCCGTTCATCAATGGATAAAATCGTTACTGAAAGTAATGAAGTTTATAAGAAATTAGTCTTTGAGAATTCAAACTTCTTAAATTACTTCTTGCAAGCAACACCAATTAAAGAGATTTCAAATCTTAATATTGGTTCACGTCCAGCTTCGAGAAAGAAACTGTCTGACTTCTCAAGCTTAAGAGCTATTCCATGGGTATTTTCTTGGTCACAAAGTAGGGTAATGCTCCCAGGCTGGTATGGTGTAGGTTCTGCCTTTAAACACTTTATCGATGCTGATCCAAGTAATTTAAAAGAATTACAGATGATGTATCAAGGCTGGCCATTCTTCCATTCATTACTTTCTAATGTGGATATGGTTTTATCAAAATCTAATATGGAAATTGCCAAGCAATATGCTGAACTATGTCAAGATAAAAAGACAAAGTCAGTCTTTGACATTATTTATCAAGAATGGAAATTGACTAGACAAATCATTCTTCAAATTGAAGGACACGATGATCTACTTAATGATGCACCCAAATTGAAGAACAGTTTAGCAGCCAGAATGCCATATTTTAATATTTTGAACTACATTCAACTAGAAATGATCAAACGTGATCGTGAAGACGAAATTCAAGGCGTCTTCCAAAGTATCATTCCAATTACTATTAATGGTGTGGCCTCAGGACTTCGTAATTCGGGATAGAATTTTTATATTAATAATTAAAAATAGGATGATTGTATATAAAAACTACAATCATCCTATTTTTTAGTCTAATAAGCAATATTTAAGCATCATTAAAATCCACAGATGTGCTGGATAGACAATATAGAAGAAATATTTAGTTAGCAAACTCTTTTTGCCTCGCTTACCATTGTAAAGAAGTATAAATGGGATGACAGCAATCATCATCCACTCACTATCAAAGGTTAGGGAAGAGTATAAACTAATGTTAGCGACTTGAGCATTATGAATTGCTTTAATTAAAATCAAAAAACACCAAATAAAAATGCCAATTGATTCGACTGTCAACTTATGATAAGCAAAATAGAAGATCAATAAAACTGGTAAAAGATATAATCCACCTTCAAAAGGTAAGCTAAAAATTCCTAAGATAATTGTTAGAAGTAAATAGCACCGCGCTTTTTATTTTCTCTAAATAATTCTAAACTCCAAATTAATCCTAAAAAAATTGTCAAAGTGACTAAGATATTGTTACCTTCTAGGATTGAATAAATAGGTATTAACATGGTCGAAAATCATGAAAATAACAGCTATTGTCTTTAATTGATTACCATCCAAACTAAATATTTTTTTATTCATCTCATCATCCTTTATTGAATTACTTTGATAATTATTATCCTGTATTATTTAAGCGATACAATAAAAACTTAAAACGAGATAAATAGTTTTGATACATATGTCTATGAATCCAAGACTACATCCAATATATTTTTTACCTCTTTAAAATTATTTTGATGGGAGAATTAATCTAAAAATCAATATCTAAATGCCAACTATCTTGATTTACTGCCAGTAGTGAATCAAGATAGTTTTTCATTTCCGGTAATTTTTGAGCAATTAGCTGGTAAGCATGATTAGTTTTAAATTGAGCTTTTTGTTTTTCAGAATAGTTGCTTTTTCCAATAAAGAAATTCCAGTTTAATTCATCAATAAATTGAGTTATTGCTGTTTGTTCATCTCGATCAGTTACTGCTTTATAGAGCCAGCTCATTTGAGTGTGATTGGTGAAATTAAATAGCCCAGCTAAATATTGATGAAAATTTTCGGTTGGTAATTCTGCTTTTTCCTTATCAGTTAAATAATGTGTCATGTTAAAACTGTGACGCTGATAAGAAAAGCGAGCAGGTGAGAGATCAACAATGCCATAGCCTTGATCTGTCATGGCAAAACAAGAACTAGCTATATCTGGAGTTGAACAGGAATTACCGCGAACGATATTCTGTGCATGAATATGTCCAGAAAAAACAGCGGTCACTTTATATTTAGTGCATAATTTTTGTAACTCTGACGTATTATCCAGAGTATAACCACCATGAATAACCTGATTATGGTCATATAAATTATGATGCATAAATATTAAACTGCGTTGATTGTTCTTTTTAGCTTTTTCTAAGTCATTTTCAAGCCATTGCAATTGTTTGGAGGATATTCTTCCATTAGTAATTGGAGTAAGTCCTTGATGACTGTAAATATTAGAATCTAAAAAGATTAAGTGATACTGGCTATTTAAATTCACACTATAAAACAATTCTGCACTATCAGTATTTTTATAACCGTCTGGAAAAATTGCTTTCCAGTCAAAAGGACTAATTTGTTGTGCGTACAATTCCTTTTCATTTTCAAACTTACGGGCCCAACCATCATAAATATCATGATTTCCAGGTACAACAAAAAGATGAACACCAGCCGCTTTTAATGGAGAAAAAATAGATCGTAGTTTTTTAGCTGATGCTAATTCACCGTTAAAGGTTAAATCGCCAGTAATAATTAGTGCAGTAGACTTATCTTCAATTATTTTGCGAGTAAAAGCTGTTAAAGCTATTTCTTGATAATCCAAATCTTTTCCAGCACTCGTATCTCTCATCCGTTGAAAGGCTGATCCATTATCATGCAATTGATTGGCAATTAAGTGAGTATCTGAAATGATAAATAATTTTGCATGATCTTTATCTGTAATAAATTTAGCAACCATTAAATCACCTTCTTAGAATCAATTATAATGGAATTCTTTTGTGAACATAAATTATCTAGCTCTAAGTCATATCAATTAACTTTGGTAACAGTAAGTGTTAGGGTAAAAGTGTTACAAAGCCAACATTCAATCTAAAAAGTTAGGAGGATTTTTATGGATAAGAGAAAAATAGTTATTATCGGAGCTTCTCATGGTGGTCATGAGGCCGCTTTTGAAATTTTGAATCGCTATGACAACGTTGATGTCACCGTTCTAGAACAATCTGATTATATTTCATTCATGTCTTGCGGAATGAAGCTTTATCTTGAAGGTGAAACTACTGGCATTAATGATGTTCGTAATTTCAGAGCCGAGGATTTAAAGAATAGAGGCGGCCACATGTATAACAATACTAAGGCCACCGCAATTAATACTTACACCAATACTGTAACTGCCGAAAATGTTAAAACAGGAGAAAAGAAAGATTTTCATTTTGATAAATTGATTATTTCATCTGGTGTAAATCCAGCGAAGCTTTCAGTACCTGGCAGTGACTTAAAGAATGTTCTTTTAATGCGTGGTTACGACTGGGCAAAAGAGATTGAAGTAGCTAAAAACGATGATAGTATTAAAAACGTAGCAATCATCGGCGCTGGTAATGGAATTGCTGCAGCAGAAGTTATGCGCAAAGCTGGCAAGAACGTAACTTTAATTGATGGTGGTAAGAAGCCACTTGAGAAATATTTAAACAATACCTACACTGATGTTTTTGAAAAAGTTTTAACTAAAAATGGCGTTAACCTAGCAATGGATACTATGGTTAAGGGCTTTTCTGGTAACGGACGTGTTGAAGCAGTTAAAACTAATCATGGTGATATTCCAACTGATTTAGTAATTGAAACAATTGGAGTTAAGCCAAACACAGATTGGCTTGATGGCACTATTGACCTTTATGACAATGGTTATATCAAGACTGATGAATACTTTAGAACCAATGTACCAAATATTTATGCAATTGGGGATGCCGTATTCCCATATAGTATTCCAGCTAACCGTCGGGTTCCAATCCCATCTGCCATTGCTGCTCGTCATGAAGCACAATATGTTGTTGAGCACTTATTTGAATTAACACCATCCAGACCATTTACTGGAATTGCTGGTGCACAAGTGCTAGAAGCATTTGGCATGCATGCTGTAGCTACTGGTTTAAACAAGAAGAATGCAGAAAAGGCTGGTATGGATGTGGCAGAAATTACATTGAAGGATACCTTGAGACCAGATTACATTCCAGCAGACAAGAATCCAGAAATTTACATTTCATTGGTCTATGACAAGAACAGCCATCAAGTTTTAGGTGGCTCCACTTTGTCGACATATGACATTACAGGTCAAGCTAACGTATTGTCTCTTGCAATTAGAGAAAAATTGACGTTAGAAGATTTAGCTGAAGCTGATTTCTTCTTCTCACCAAGTTTCGATCGTCAATGGAACATGGTAAATTTAGTTGCACAAAAAGCATTAGGCTACTATAAGATTGTTTAATAAATTAAATTGAATAAAAAATACTCTGTAACTATTAAGCAAAAGCTGTTAGTTGCAGAGTATTTTTATGCTATTTTCCTGTAGGAATCTTTATTACGATAATAGAAATAATAAGCAAAATTACAAATATCTAGGTAAGCCAATTCATCTGGTCATGAACAAGAACAGCTCCTACAATTACAGATCCCACTGCACCAATACCCGTTCAAACAGGATAGGCGATTCCAATAGGTAAATGCTTCGAAGCAATAATTAAGCCTGCAAAACTAGCTATCATGCCAATGATAGTGATAATAGCCCAGCCAATCTGATGAAATCCATCGCTAAGTTTCATTGCTGTTGCTCACCAAACTTCACATAATCCTGCTAATATTAAGTAAATCCACGTCATCTTCTTTCCTTTCTAAAACTAAAAAAAGCAACCAATACACTTCTTCAAAGACCTAATGAAGTGTATTAATTGCTCTTACAAGTTTGTTCTCCGGTGGGAAGAATATTGTATTTTCAGTTTAATTTTAACAAATTTACAAAAGTTTGACAGTTATCTCAATATAGAAATTATATTTTTAAGGAAGAATATTTATAATTGGATTATAATGTAGGTTTATTAATTCTTGCTAAAACCAGCTTCATACCAAACATCAGCTGAAGGTTTAAGCGACCATCCAGTAATTTTTAAATTTACTGCAGTGATTGACTAAGTACCAGTTGTTGGTACGACATATGCATTTTTATACATCCATTGTTGCCATTCATGCATTTTCTGCACGCGGTATTTTTCATTAAATGCTTTTTTAGAATCAATTTCATCTAATAATTTATTATTCATTGGTGAAACAAAGTGGGCAAAATTATAAGGCATTTTTTCTTCATAGAATACAGCAGGAGAGCGATCACCCGATGGATCCCAAGCATTAGATAAAACATCAATTCTAGGATCACTTGATTTAATTGCATTAATCCAATTATTAAACCCCATTGGACGTCCTGTTAAAAACTCAGCCTTCAAACCAATCTTTTTCCATTCCTGAATATAGTTTGTCCATAAAGCTTCTACATTAATAGCTGAAACGTGAACAGCTAAATTAATAGTTAACTTTTTTCCATTAGGCTGTAGACGATATCCTGTTTGCTTATCTTTTTTATAGCCAGCTTGATCTAATAATTTATTTGCTTTTTCTAAATTAGAGGAATAAACCGGAACCTTAGCATCATGAAATTTACCAAATTGAGCAGGAATTAATGAATTAACGCGGTAGTCTAATCCACGGAAGAATCTCTGGTTGACTTGATCGATATTCATTGCATGAAGCATAGCTTTTCGTAAAGACAGATTATTCATCTTAGCATGTGGATTTTGAACATTTTTACCTAGTTTTTCATCCCATTTTCCAACTTTAAAGGCAATAAAACTATAAGTCATGCCCTTTTCTCCAACAAAGTTGACACCTTTAGTATGTTTTACTTCATCATATTGATTTATGCTACAAAGCCAAGAACAAATGCTATAGTGGTGCGGATTAAATGAGAGCTAAGACAATTAATTATAATAAAAAATGAGCTATCTACGTAAAAAATACGTAAAAAGCTCTTTATAAGTCTAAATTATTAATAGAATTTTTTATATTATCTTTTTGCTTCTCGGTCACATGTGTATAAATATCAAGTGCTGTAGTTACTTTTTCGTGTCCTAAAACAGCTTGTACATCTTTAGGAGTTATTTTATCACTACCTTCATAAAGAAGGGTAGCAAGTGTATGTCTAAATCCGTGGGGCGTTATTTCTTTTAAATCTGGATAAGCATGATAAATGCTATTTATCCAATCAGTTGGAATGCTTGGAGCAAAAAAATCACCAGTGCGTGTATGAAAAAGAAAATCATTGGCTTTGTTAAATTCAGTTTCACTTTTTTTGTATTCCTTAAGTGCCTCAGTTAGATTATCGGACAAAACTAAAGTACGGTTAGATTTGGGAGTTTTGGTCGGTCCTACTTGCTTGTGATTATTTTTGTCGCGAGAAACAGTATGTTGGATATAAATCTTTTTATTTTCAAAATCTATATTTTTCCATTTTAAAGCAAGAGCTTCTCCACGTCTAAGTCCCAAACTACCCAAAATCATGAAAAAGGTATAGTACATTTGATTATGTTCTTTGGCAGCTTTTAAAAACTCCTTTAACTCTTCTAAATTAAAGAGGTTATCTTTTGGATATGTACTTTTTTTATCAGATTTTTTAGGCATAACAATTTTATCAAAAGGATCATTTTCACACCAATCCATTTTAATTGCATATTTTATTAC
>SKEM01000157.1_pt1 | contig 25021 bp, 25 predicted proteins | sample 4826731 | NCBI WGS metagenome assembly SKEM01 (sample SAMN11008809, study PRJNA524170) | human gut metagenome | biome: Human fecal sample; material: Feces; isolation source: fecal sample from pouch patient p37 | host: Homo sapiens | place: Israel: Tel-Aviv | collected 2015-07-27
AAAATCAAAACCGCCAACGCAAAACGTGGTATTTTCGATAGCGGTATTATTGAGAGGAAAGGAAAATAATTATGAAAATCATCAAAACTATTTTTGTTGGGATAGTTGCTATCCCTGTTTGGTTTGTGGTTAGTTTATTTAAGAAAAAGTGAGGTATCAACATACCTAGAAAGAAAATCAAATGAAAAAGAAAAAACATGTATGATTATTTCACACATGCGGAAAATCCCGATAAATCCCCCTACAATATTGAGGATATTGAATCAGGTTGTGACTTTGAACTCGATAAATTTATCGCAGAACAAGCAACAGATGAATTTCTCAATGACATTATTGACCTAATTGAGGAGAAGCATATCACAGAGTTTGAGGATTTAGTTAAGTATGCGAGAGAAAATAATTATCTGCTACTCAGCCTAATCATTGATAAGACTTACTTTTTCGCTCGATTCATAGACTCAAAACGATTTAAGGCACGTCAAGAAAAAATTGACCAAGAAAAAGAGGATCAAGAAAAAGAATATGAAAAATAATACACCATTATTACTAAATCGACAACAGGCTTCTGACTATTTGGGAATAGACCCTAAATCATTTGATAAATATATCAGAAGTAACCCTGATTTTAAATGTTTCATGATTGGTAAGCAAGAACGGTTTTTAAAAAATAGTCTTATCCATTTTGTCGAAACACACTGCACCAACTGACTCTATGATTGATAAAATCAGATTTTTCATATATGATATACATGACTAGTCTATTTTATCACTTATTTTTCACTAGAAAGGCTGATAAAATGGCAACAATTATTAAACGCGGAAATGCTTTCCGTGCAACTGTATCACTCTAGAAGAAGGGAGAATATAAGCGAGAAACCAAAACATTCAACACAAAAAAAGATGCTGAGCTTTGGAGTTTGGAAATGGAGCTAGAAAAAGGGCGTGGAAAAAATATCGCAGAACGCTCCACTCTTTTTAAAGAATTCTATAGAAATTGGGTCAATACTGTCAAGAAAAATGATGTCAGAGAAGCGACGTTCATTAACTATAAAAGAACGATTGTGGTTATTGATAAAATTTTTGACGGTATTCAACTAAAACATCTTGATGATATTGTCATGCAAAGAAGAATTGACAATTATGCAGAAACACATTCTAAAAAGACAGTAAAAGAACTTGTTTTGAAAATCCGTGGCTCACTTAAGTATGCTTATGCTCGCGGACTACTTACAAACGATTTCGGACATCTTTTAAAATCCAAAGGGCAAGAAAAACCAAAAAGAAATATCGCTCTATCTATTACTGAATTCAAGAAACTTAGGCAGTACTGTCTAAGCCACCAAGAAGATGAATTCAATATCCTAGTCGCATTAGCCCTTGAGACTGGTTCAAGACGAGGAGAATTACTAGGTCTAAAAAAAGAAGATATTTTCGAGTATGGTATAAGAATTAATCGTTCGATAAGTCCAACTAGTACAGACACACAGCTAAAAACAAAGCATTCAAAGCGAGAAATCTCGATTAATCAAGATATCCATCAAGCATTAGTAGCACTAGCCAAGAAAGAATCAGATTATTTATTTGAATGGAACGGATTCAGACAAGCAACACAACTTCAAAAACTATTAAAACAATTAGGTCTATCAAAAACAACATTCCACGGTTTACGTGATACTCATGCTTCGTTTCTTTTTTCTAAAGATATTAGCATTGATTACATTTCAAGAGGCCTGGGGCATAACTCAATTCTAACAACACAAAACTACTATCTTGAGTTAATGCCAGAAAAAAAACACCAGCAAGATGCTGATGCTTTAAGTCTCTTAAACGACCTATCTCTATAATTAACACCAATTGACACCAAAAAGTGTCTGTAAACGTTGATATAGAGCGATTTTGATTAACGTTTTGAAAATTGACTTGCTTTACGGGCTTTTTTGAGACCAGCTTTCAAAAACATACTTTTATGTAAGTTTCAATAAGCTTTAATATCATGGTTTTCTTGAGTTTTCAACGTTAATCTTTTCCACTGATTTCAATCAGTTTCAACTGAATGGTGTGAATTTTTCCGTCAAAATATATGAATTGAGCTGATTAATACTAAAAATTCACACCATTTCATCGTTGAATAAAAAAGGCAAATTGCAAGTCCAAGTTAGCCAGCCAGATAAACCTGTATCGGCGTGCTGTAATTAAACATTTTTCTTGGATAGTTATTCATCCAAATTTCAATTTGAGCGACCTCTTTCGTGGTCGTTTTTATTGTGCCTTTAGGCAAAAATCTACGAATCATGCGATTGTGATTCTCGTTAGTTCCTCTTTCCCAACTAGAATAGGCATGAGCATAGTAAATATCACAATTAACTGCCTCAGATAAACGAGCAAATTCAGTACCATTATCAGCTGTAATGGACTTAAATTGAAAATTTTGAGTTAATGCCTTAAGCTCAGAATTAACTGCCTCAGAAGATTTATCAGCGATTATTCTGATAATCTTCAAACGACTTTTTCGCTCTGTCAAAGTCAATAAAACCTTGTTTTTAGCCCTTGTTAAGACGACAGTATCAATTTCCCAATGCCCTAACTCATTGCGCCTGTTTATATCTTCAGGACGTTCTTCAATGGATTTACCGTAAACTCTAGGATTAGCTGAAACCGTCTTGATAACTTTTGTCTTATGTGGATAAAGCATATCTTTACGTTTCAAGCCTAATTTGCCATTATAAATCCAGTTGTAAATGCTTGAGTAGCTGATTTGACCATTGAATTTAGCTTTAGCGATCACTTCTGGAGAGACCTTAGCCTTGATGTAATGGATAATTTTTTCCAATACCAGCTTATCAAGCTTTGTGTTTTTAATAGACTTTTTTCGTTGCTTATGGTACTGTTGATGCGCATACTCGCTACTATAGACGATATGATACGCTCTAAAGGTATCCATTTGTTGGACTTGTCCTCGCTTGACTTCATTATTGATTGTTTGATGGCTACGACCTAATAACTTAGCAATCTGACGTCGACTCATCCCTTCTTTAAACCATTTTTCGATAAGTTGTCGTTCAGCTAGTGACAAATGGTTATAAGTTGTGGTGTAATTTTCTTGCATCTCAAAGCTCCTATGACTGGTATCTGTTTAATTACAGCATAGCATCTTTGAGGTGTTTTTTAGTGGGAAAATTTTTTCCCTGAGGTGGCTAACTTCATTTTACAATTTGGGGAATTGTTATCATTATTCTATCACATTTTAAAATAACTTGCTTTTTCATTATCTAATCAAATAAAAATAAAATCCCTCTGGCTAATCAAAACCAGAAGGATTTTTACTATCACAGCTTAAAACTTGGTTTCACCTAAAGCGGCTTGCGCTGCTAAGTTCAAGAGTGACCATTGACGGTCGAAACCGGGTTGGAAGAAGAAATCTGCTTCTGCTAGATCTTCTAGGGTTAAACCAGTTGTAATGGCTAGTGCTAGTGCATTAATCTGTGCTGTCACGTCATAAGTGGACATGACTTGACCGCCAAGAATTTTGTGCGTATCTTGGTCATAGTTTAATTTAACGTAAACATCTGTGTTGCCATCGTTTTCCACAAAACTTGGGCGCAAGGTATCTTTGAAGAAGCTACCTGTTACGGCAACGTCAGAGCGGGCAGCTGAGAAATCATTGAGCCCTGTCATGGCGAATTTATAGTCAAAGACTGAAAGGGCACTTGTGCCCAATACACCACGGAATTTTTCAGTTGGTGTGTCTGCTTCAATATTACGAATGACATAACGCGCTTCACGACGTGCTGTTGATGCCAAAGCAACAGGCGCATGTTTACCGCTTGCAATATTCAACGGCAAGATAGCATCTCCGACTGCGTAGACATCTTTTGCTGAGGTCCGCAAGTAATCATCCACTTTGATTTGACCACGAGGTTCTAGATCAACTAGACCTTTAAGCCATGCTGTATTTGGTGTGACACCTGCTGCAACAATGACGAGATCCGTATCAATAGTACCAGTCGCCGTCTCAACGCCAGTGACTGCATCATCACCGGCAAAACCTGTGATGCTAGCACCGAGTGCTAAGGCAATCCCATTCCCCTCAAAAACGGGAGCTAGGATGTCTGTTAAATCTTTGTCGAGGTAGTTACCAAGAACGTCATCGATCATGTCGATGATTGTCACTTTTTTACCTGCTTTGGCGAAAACTTCTGCGGCTTCGACACCGATATAACCAGAGCCGATGACTGCGACGTTTTTAACTGTCGGGTCTTGCATTTTTTCTTTGATTTTAAGGGCCCAATCACGACCGCGCATGAAGAAAATGTTTGCCTTGTCTGCGCCCGGAACTGGTAAAGCAGCTGGTGTGACACCGGAAGACAGAATGAGTTTATCGTAAGTATCTGTCAGGACGTCACCAGTTGCCAAGTTTTTAACTGTGACTTCTTTTTTATCGGCATCAAAACTTAAAACTTCATGTTGAGATTTGACTTTGCCACCACGTTTTTCGATGTCTTCTGGTTTGAAATTTCGAACATCATCAACACCTGAGACTTTGTCTTCTAAAAACAACTGCATCCCGCATGACAAGAAAGAGACGAAATCTCCTTTTTCATAAATCGTCACATCAGCGTCTGGGTACTTATCCAAAAGTTCCAATGCTGATTGGTGTCCACCGTGGCTTGCGCCAATAATAATAACTTTCATGTTGTTCTCCTTGTGTGATTTTATGACAACTCTAAAGACTGAAAATCACGAATTCAGTGAATAGAGAAAAGGCTTTCCATCTTTAGGATACAAAAATGAAAGGCAAATTGCAAGTCCAAGTTAGCCACCCAGATAAACCTGTATCGGCGTGCTGTAATTAAACATTTTTCTTGGATAGTTATTCATCCAAATTTCAATTTGAGCGACCTCTTTCGTGGTCGTTTTTATTGTGCCTTTAGGCAAAAATCTACGAATCATGCGATTGTGATTCTCGTTAGTTCCTCTTTCCCAACTAGAATAGGCATGAGCATAGTAAATATCACAATTAACTGCCTCAGATAAACGAGCAAATTCAGTACCATTATCAGCTGTAATGGACTTAAATTGAAAATTTTGAGTTAATGCCTTAAGCTCAGAATTAACTGCCTCAGAAGATTTATCAGCGATTATTCTGATAATCTCCAAACGACTTTTTCGCTCTGTCAAAGTCAATAAAACCTTGTTTTTAGCCCTTGTTAAGACGACAGTATCAATTTCCCAATGCCCTAACTCATTGCGCCTGTTTATATCTTCAGGACGTTCTTCAATGGATTTACCGTAAACTCTAGGATTAGCTGAAACCGTCTTGATAACTTTTGTCTTATGTGGATAAAGCATATCTTTACGTTTCAAGCCTAATTTGCCATTATAAATCCAGTTGTAAATGCTTGAGTAGCTGATTTGACCATTGAATTTAGCTTTAGCGATCACTTCTGGAGAGACCTTAGCCTTGATGTAATGGACAATTTTTTCCAATACCAGCTTATCAAGCTTTGTGTTTTTAATAGACTTTTTTCGTTGCTTATGGTACTGTTGATGCGCATACTCGCTACTATAGACGATATGATACGCTCTAAAGGTATCCATTTGTTGGACTTGTCCTCGCTTGACTTCATTATTGATTGTTTGATGGCTACGACCTAATAACTTAGCAATCTGACGTCGACTCATCCCTTCTTTAAACCATTTTTCGATAAGTTGTCGTTCAGCTAGTGACAAATGGTTATAAGTTGTGGTATAATTTTCTTGCATCTCAAAGCTCCTATGACTGGTATCTGTTTAATTACAGCATAGCATCTTTGAGGTGTTTTTTAGTGGGAAATTTTTTTCCCTGAGGTGGCTAACTTCATTTTACAATTTGGGATTTTGATATAATAAAATAATACAAACAAAATATAAGGTGGTTAAACAAAACATGTCATGGCTTATTAGACTTATCAAAGGAGTGGTCATTGCTCTAGGTTTCATTTTACCGGGTGTTTCAGGCGGTGTTCTAGCAGCTATTTTAGGGATTTACGAGCGGATGTTATCCTTTCTTGCACACATTCGTCGCAACTTCAAGGCAGATTTTTTCTATTTCCTACCTGTCGGGATTGGTGGCATTTTAGGGATTGGGCTCCTATCACGACCGCTTGAATTCTTGTTAGCTCATTATCAAGTTATCGTCCTCTGGGGTTTTGCGGGCGCTATTGTTGGGAGCTTACCCGCCTTGTGGCAAGAGGCAGAAAGTCAGTCGCAGCGCGATAAATTTGACTGGTCTTGGTTGATTGGCACATTTGTTGCTAGTCTTGTCATTTTATATAGCATGCCCTATATCTTCGGCACACTACCTGCCAATTTTGTAACCTTCATCTTAGCTGGTGCTTTGATTGCTTTAGGTGTCTTAATTCCAGGTCTCTCGCCTTCCAACCTCCTTTTGATTTTGGGTCTCTACTCACCCATGTTAGTCGGATTTAAAAACTTTGATTTACTCAATGTTTTCCTACCGATTGCAATTGGCGGTATCCTTGCCGTGCTACTCTTTGCTAAAAGTATGGAGCATCTCCTTGAACATCATCATTCACGGGTCTTTCATTTCATTTTAGGTATCGTATCTGCCTCTACCGTACTTATCCTCGTGCCAAATAGCAAGAGCGCTGAAAGTATCAGCTATGCCGGAAGTAACCTGCTTACCCTTGTGTTAGCTGCCATTTTCACATCCCTGGGGCTGCGGTTAGGTCTATGGATGAGCAAACTCGAGGAGCGCTATAAATGAAAAAAGGGAAGTTGAAGAAAACACTGGTCGAACAGATCTTGGATAAGGCAGGGATTGCCCATGAGCCGATCGCCTTAAATGCTTTAAAAGACGACCTGCCGGAGGGTATCTCTAAAGCTGATATTTATAAAACGTTGGCTTTAACAGGCAACAATGGACCGGTGATTGGCATCATCCCACTAACGCAGCATTTATCTGAGAAAAAACTCGCTAAAGTTTCCGGTAATAAAAAAGTCAGCATGATTCCTCAGAAAGATTTGCAAAAAACAACGGGTTATGTCCACGGTGCTAATAATCCTGTCGGGATTCGTCAAAAGCATCCTTTTCCGATTTTTATTGACGAAGTTGCGCTAAGCAAAGACTTCATGATTGTCTCTGCTGGCGAAGTAGGGCGTAGCATTAGCATTCAACCCCAACTTTTATCCGATTTTGTTAAGGCAAGTTTTGTGGATATTTCAGAGTAAACAGCAGGACTTTTAACCAATGTTTTAGTGATTGGTATAATAAAAGCATGCAATGAACACGTATGCTCCCAGTAGAACCGTTTAAGACGGTAGCTGTTAATGAGTTGAAAATAACTGTCTAACTTGCTAAAGTTAAGAGACGGTTATTTTTTCTTGTCGTTTTTATGCAGTATTACAACCAAACTCGTCAAGACAAGGATAACCGTACAAACCTTAAAGATGATTTGAATTGCTCCAAATACTGTCAACAATTAACTCTATTTACTTACCGACTTGTCAAATCATATTTTTTATTGTATACTTAAAAAATAGTTTAGGTTTACAAATAAATCCAAACGCCATTAAGAAAGGAAAGTGTCTCACCATACTTGACATTTTGAGACATCAGACAAAAAGACATGACAAACAATAAAGTACAACGCTTGGCAATCATTGCCATTGCAACAGCATTTCTTGCCGTCGCAAGCCAACTAACGATTCCACTACCACTTGTCCCCCTTACACTTCAAACCCTCGCAGTAGGCATTATTGCAACACTACTAAAACCATTGGATAGTATTTTAGCGATTTGTCTCTATCTCATTCTTGGTGCCATTGGTATCCCAGTTTTTGCTGGAGGCGCTGCAGGTTTTGGTGTGATTCTTGGACCAACAGGTGGATTTTTGATTGGTTTCTTACTTCAATCTCAACAAGTTTCACTATTGGGTCAAACTGCTTTTATGGTGAAAAGCACACGTGGTAAATTAATTCTATATAGCGCAGCCAACATTATCGGTGCTGCTTGGTGTTTATCCTTAGGCACGATTTGGTTATCACTTGTCGCACGTCTATCACTTCAAGTTGCTTTTAAAGCTGGTTTCCTACCTTTCATTATTCCTGGTATTGTCAAAGCAATTCTTGCTGCCTTCATCGGCTATGCACTTCGTCGCGCTTTAAAAACACATCCTTATTTCGCAGTTGCGCCTGCCAAACAAGCTGACAAAGTCGAAAAAACAGAAAAAACAGAAGTAGCCGAAAAAGTTTAACCTATCTTTGTCAAGATTCAGGTATGAATGAGTAGACTGCTGTCGAGTTGTATTTTCAAGTTAAAAAAGTTAAAATAGTCATATGCTCATGAAACTATTGATTACGCTTTATCCGATCATAATATTTACGCTCATCGCTATCTTTTTTAACTTTTTTAAAATCAGAAAACATCTGCCGTTTAACGTACCCGATGTCGTGACTTTTTTCTTGATTTTCGGTCTCCATTATTTTTCACGCCAAGTGACGCACGTCAGTATCCTGCCTTATTTCTTACTGCTTGTCTCAGCTTTGGCGCTTATCTTGCTCCTACTCGATTTATTTTATTATCGAGAATTTAGTGCAAAAAAATTCCTACATTTTTTCTGGAGAGTGACCTTCTTTATGACCTTACTCCTCTATATTTGTATGGTTTTCGTCATCTTTACCAATTAAAAAATATCGTCAGATTTCAATCATCTGACGATATTTTTTTACTTCTTGAGTTCGTCCACTAATTTTTGGAACTCTTCATTGGTCAAGGTTACACCCTTTCCCATTTTTGTATAATCTGGCGACCATTGACGGATATCAAATTTAGCGGGTGCACCATTCCAAGAAACACGCGTCAGCTCTTTTTTCCAGCCTTTTTCGTTTTCAGACAAGACAATCAAGTGCTCTTCAATTTCAAATTTAAATTCGCTCATTTTATGCTTTACTCCTTTGTTTTTACTATACTCATTTAAGTATATATCTTATTATACGAAATCTAGACCAATTTATCTCAAAATATGTTATAATTTTTGTATGAAAAATTTATTTAAAGGAATTCGCAACTTCTTTTCAGGGAAGTCTGCGCATCAAAAACAGGATTATACCAAAATTGATCTTGAAGTTCTGGCCAATCTCGAACTTGCCCACTCCTTTAATCATGCCGTTTATCTTCATTTCAATGAAAAAAATGGTGACCTTGTTAGTTTCACTGGCAGCATCTCGAGTATCACTGAGCGACAAGTTGTCGTAAAAGACTTACAATCCAATCAAATTCGGATTATTCTTTTGAGCAAAATCAGAAAAGTAACGTTTGTGCCAGAGAATGTCAGAAAATCAATTATAGATAAGAAAAACGCTTAGAATTTATTTTAAAATTCTAGGCGTTTTATTTCGATACCGGTTCGTGCTTTAACAGCATCAATCGCATGATGATATCGACTGAGATACCCCACCTGGTCGCGACCATCACCTGTATCATCGAGCAGAACAACTTTATCCATTAACCCAAACTCAGCTAGCTGGCGCATTAACTCGTCATGAAAAGCTTGTCGAGATGACTCCCATGCCATATTGCGGAAACCATCATTGACATAGGTTGTAATCGGTGGAATAACCAAAATCAAATCCATCTGCTCATTGCGAATTGTTTGTTGGAACAAGGGCTCAAGCTGCTCTTGCTCTGCCTTGCTCAAGTATAGTTTGGCATAAACGCGCGTCACAATGGCATCCGTATCAAGAAAAACAATGCCTTGGTTTGCTGGTGAATTTATTTCGTGTGAATTCGCATCATACTGACCTGTAATCAAGCGGGCATAGTCATCCATCCCCAGTTCATTATCATCAAGATTAGCTCGTTCTTCATAAATTCTAGCATATTCTTCAGAAAAAGGTGCATTAATTGAGCGTGCAAGCCGACGGACTAGAGTCGTTTTGCCAGTTGAGGCTGAGCCCATAATTGTCACAACTTTTGAAAACTGACGACGAAAAACGCGATTGATTTCCTGCCAATAGGCTTGCGGATTTTTCCGAATCATGGTTGCAGAAATCTGGATATCCTTGCGATCAGCTATTTCGACTGCATAGGTATTACCATCGTTTTTGGGGAAACGCTTGCTCAATTCAGTGACGTAATCTGCTTCACCAACGTAAAAAGTGACCTCAAGATTTTCCGATATGGTGTTGGCACGAATCAGATCAAACAGCCGATTAGTCCAGTCATCCCAGCCATGTGGCATTTCAGGAATACCATTCTCATCAAGTTTCGCCACTTTAATCACGGGTTCATCATTAAAGGCTTCCCTTAGATAACGAAAGCGTTTCTCCAAATGCAGACCGATTTGCGAGCCACGATCACCATCGTATCCTGAGACAATTAGTAAAACGCCCTCATTTAGAGCGGCAGTTTTATAGATTTGCTGCTGATGTCCAGTATGTAGCGGCGCGAAGGTACCAAAATAAACCCCAATTCTTTTTCCGGTTAATCTGCCTTTTGAGATGTTATTTGTGTTCATATTCGCCCAATCTCTCTTGATTTTTAAGACTATTATATCAAAAAAAGCGAGGATTCTCGCTTTTTGACTGAATTAGATTATCGATTACTCGTTTAAAATCCTTGTGGAAATCCCAGAATCAGGCGAATCAAATAGTATAAAAAATTGATACCGCCCATACTCAAAAGTAACTTTAAATAAAAGCGTTTTTTCTTAACTAAATATAAAACTAGGATAAGAAAGAAAACTGGTACTAGCCAAAATAAGGCATGAAAAGTAAACGCTCTTGTCATATGACCTGATAACAGACTACAAAAAGCGCGTGTCATACCACAACATGGACAAGGTATGTTTGTCACCAAACGAAAAGGACACCTATAATTTATTTCCAAGAGCCAAACTCTGAATCAAAATAAAAATCAGGTCCATCATAGTTACTCAGTTTTACCAAAGCAATAATAGCGTCAACAAGAGCAGCAATGCCACAACCACCAAAGGTTAAGATGTATAAAATACCTATCCCAACTTGACCTCGTAAAAAACGATGCACTCCCAATTCTCCGGCAAGCCATGCTAAGAGGACATATGCAATTTTTGAAACACGCTTTGTATTTGGACCATAGTCAGGGACTGAAAAAGTTTGAGATTGTGTTTTACTCACAACTATATTGTCACCGCTACCATAAACTTCAACACTGTCTCCAACTTTAGGAAATGTATAGTTCAGCTTATCTGGTGAAATACTTAAAATTTCCTTATCATCTAGTCCAATTAAGACTTCGTTTTCCTTAATACCAATAATCTCTGCCATACCATGAAACCCTCTTTCTTAGTTTTAAGTAACAAAATATTTACAAATAAATTATATCAGGCAGATTTATGTTTGTCAATTTTATATCTGGTCATATAAAAAAGCTAGTTTTTTTAAACTAGCTTTAACTTTTTAGGCTCTAACCGTTTTAGCCGTCCCATTTTTTTCATACAAATTAATCAAGCCTGACCCATTTTTACGGATCATATCACCTGTTTCTACAGCTGTTGGTACGGTCATGGTTAGAAGTTCCATCGGATTTGGTGCTCGATCAATGCGTTCACCGTCCTCGTTTCGGAGATTTTCTACTGTGGCTGTGAAATGACGGAAACCTGGACCGTAAAATTCTATTTCATCACCTTCTGTAATCACATTACGTTGACGAACGGTTGCAGTCCTAGTCTTGGCATCAAAAGCAACAACTTCACCAACAAATTTGTACTGCGGAATTTTCCGACGCGCACCAAATAATTGCTCTTCTTCACTTGGTGTTTGATAGTAAAAACCAGTCGCAAGCTCACGCTGGGCTACTTTCCAGAGTTCATCAACCAAGGCTGGTTTAATCGTTTCAAAGGCTTCGGGACTTTCCAAGTAAGTATCCACTGCTTTTTTATAGACATTGCTGACAGTTGACACATAGTGAATAGACTTCATTCGACCTTCGATTTTAAAGGAATTGACGCCATTTTCAATCAAATCTGGGACGTGTTCAATCATGCTCATGTCAACCGCACTCATTGAGAAATCCTCAGGGATTTCGCCTTGAACGGAGCGGCGTTCAGCCCCAAAAGGCATATCATAGAGGTCATATTTCCAGCGGCAAGACTGTGAACAGCCACCACGATTGGCATCCCGATGGCTCATGTAGTTTGATAGGACACAGCGACCAGAGTAAGAGATACACATAGCACCATGAACAAAGGCTTCAATTTCAACATCGGTGTGCTTCCGAATCTCAGCTAACTCAGCCATCGAAACTTCACGCGCCAATACGACACGTTCCAGACCAAGACCTTTCCAAAATTCTAGTGTTTCATAGTTGGTGGCACTGGCTTGTGTTGACAGATGAATAGGTAACCCCGGTGCTTCACTAGCTGCAATGGCAATCAGGGCTGGATCACTGACGATAACGGCTGAAATACCGATATCACGGAGGGTGCGGAACCACTCGCCTGCACCGATTTCATTGCCTTCATGTGTGACCATGTTAGCCGCGACATAGACTTTTGCGTTGTGCGCTTGTGCGAAAGCCACACCTTCACGCATTTCATCAAAGCTGAAATTCCCCGCTCTTGAGCGCAAACCATAAGCATCACCGCCGATATAGACCGCATCTGCCCCATAACTAATGGCAACCTTTAATTTTTCCAATGTCCCGGCAGGTGCCAATACCTCAGGACGTGTGAGTTGTTTGTGTGACATTAAATGTTTCTCCTATTTTCAAGATAGTGAGTAAGTTGAAAAGATCTCAATACACATCGACATTTCTATCGTTTTCATGTAGATAGTGCCGACAACGAGACCAAAACTGTTACTTTAACTCAATCATTATACCATAATTTAATAAAATGCTCGAAAAAATCATAATTTGCTTTTAAATTAAGTCTTAAGACTGATTAATTTTAGACTAAGAAAAATTACAATAAAATGACAAGTATTTTAAAAAAAAAAAAAAAAGGAATGTATTATGACACTTATGGAAGTAAAAAATGTGCAACGAGTATTCGGTAAGGGAGAATCCGAGTTTATTGCACTGAACGATGTTTCCCTTACCATTGAAAAGGGAGAATCCGTCGCAATTATTGGCAAAAGTGGCTCTGGTAAGTCTACTCTGATGCATATTTTAGCCTTATTAGACCGACCAACCAAGGGGGAAATCATCCTAGACGGCAAAGATGTTACCCAAATTAAAGAAAAACAGCTTAACCATGTTCGCAATCAGCAATTTGGATTTGTCTTTCAACAGTTTTTCATGAATGCTAAGGATAGTGTACTGGATAATGTCACACTTCCCTTAAAAATTTCAGGTGTCCCTGCCAAACGACGGAAAGAATTAGCCATGAAGGCCTTACAACAAGTTGATTTAGCAGAAAAAGCCAAAAGTAAAGCCAATGATTTATCAGGTGGTCAAAAACAACGCGTCTGTGTGGCACGCGCCATTATTAATCAACCTCAAGTGATTTTTGCGGATGAGCCAACTGGGAATTTGGACAGTACGACGGGTGAACGTATTGAAAATTTATTATTTGACCTCAATCAATCACAAGGAATTACCTTAATTATCGTGACTCACGATGAGGATTTAGCGGCTAGATGTGACCGAAAAATTCGGATGCGTGATGGCAAGATTATTGAAGAGGTGAAATAAATGAAATTTGTAGATATTATAAAAACAGCAACTGCTAACTTGCTGAGAAGTAAAACACGCACTATCTTAACGATGATAGCCATTTTTATTGGTGCATTCACCATTGCCATGACCATTGGGATGAATATCGGTGTCAATGATTTTGTCACCCAACAAGTCGGAAGTATCGGGGGTGAGCAAACATTATTTGTGCAACCTGACGTTGGAACAACTGAAGAGGGCCCTCAAAAATACGAGGCTAAAACTGCTGACACAAATGGTGGCACTGTCCTAACTCTCAAAGACTTAGAAAAAATTAAAGCGGTCAAAGGGATTGACGCTGTTACGGTCATCCCTCTATCTAGTGCTGACTACATCTCTGGTGCCAATCATCAGAAATATGTGCTGTCGACAATGGTAGATATGGGTGCTAAAAACCAAATCGCAACTGGACGTAGCGTCAATCAAGATGCTAAAGAAGCTGAAATTACACTAGAGAAAGATTTAGTTAAGGCCTTAGGCTACAAGTCTGAAAAGGCAGCGCTGAATCAAACTGTTGAAATTGGTGTGACTTCACCAGCAACAGGCGAACAAAAAACATTCAAGGCTAAAATTGTTGGCATCAAGAAATTCACTCTCGTCCAAGGAGGGTTGTCAACGGTCAATCAATCATTTGACCAAGCAACTACAAATTTTCACGAAGCAGGGTTACCTGATTCAATGAAAAACCAGTACTACGGTTTCTTCACAAATTCAAAACCTGACACTTCTAAAGCAGACATGATAAAAATCAAAAAAGCAGTCACCAAACTCGGTTACCATGCTGAAACACTTGAAGACCAAATCACGACAATTCGACAAGTTGTCAATGCCATTACAGGCACACTGATTCTCTTTGGCTCTATTGCGCTTATTGCAGCAAGTTTTGGCATCATCAACACGCTCTTTATGTCTGTCCAAGAACGAACACGTGAAATCGGATTGATGAAAGCCATGGGACTTAGTCGCGGTAAAGTCTTCTTACTCTTTAGTATTGAAGCAATTTTGATTGGCTTTTTCGGTTCTTTGTTCGGCATTCTCGCTGCCATACCTGCCGGTCACCTTATCAACGATATGGGGACAAAATCATTCTTAAAAGGCCTAGAAGGACTTAAACTCATCGACTTTAATCCCCTGGCTATATTAAGTATCATGTGTCTTATCATGTTTATCGCTTTCCTTGCTGGTACCTTACCAGCAAGAAGGGCGGCAAAACTTGATGCCATTACTGCTTTGAGATACGAGTAAAGCTGATGAAAACTCAGTATAGGTACTAGACTTTTTCATTCTATATTAGGTAAGGTTTTGTATTTTGAAACTTCTTCAAAGAAAAACGCCAACAGTTTGATCAGACTGTTAGCGTTTTTTTGGCTCAAATACCAATCGTTTACTGAATATCATCCGGTTCTAAATCATAGAAACCATGTCCCAAAGTCCGACCTGCTGGATGTAGGCTCCGGATTTCTTCATCAAGGGCAAAGGCTTGAATAGGTGTTAACTCGCCTGCCTCTAGCAATTTTCTCGCTTGAACAAATCGTTCGGCAATCTTAACAAAGGTATCACCTGGCGTGTAGATGCCATCTAACTTCCAGTGGGTGTAATTCAAATCGCTCAAGGTAGCAAGTTCGGTCATCATGTCAACATCATCGGAAGCAAAAATGTGAGTGCCGTGACTATCTTCATAGATTGAATAATGCGTTGTTTCATCCTTAGGCTCGCTCAAAAATAGGTTTCTGGCTTTGGTTTTTTCTTCATCAGTTTTGATGAAATTATAGTAATTTTCCAGAAGTGGGCGTTTAGATTGATGAATAATCGTTGCACCATAGACCAAAATTTCACCGAAAATCTCAAGATTCTCAGCCATTTTAATCAGCTCTTCTTTTGGCAACTCACGTGATAGGACAGCACCGATAGCGCCTTGTTGTCCCCAGAAATTCACTTGGCGACTACTTGTTACCATGGTTGAGGCATCATAAATGTAAGGAAGCTCATATTTATCACGATTCAAGACGAAAATCACACCTGTATCGCCGACTGCGATTTGATCGACTTTGATGTCTTGTAAAAAATCAAGATAAGGCTTGATTGTTGCCATTTTTTCAGGGTGCATAATCGCATTGACTGCTACTGTTACTTGCGCTCCTGCTGCATGTGCCAGTTCTGTAATGGCACGGATTTCATCCCAAGTGAAAGTATTTGGTAAGCGAAGAGCGTACTCACTTTCCCCAATATAGAGCGTGTTAATCCCTAAATCAAGTAATGCTTTAGCTTGTGCGAGATTTTTTGCTGTTGCAGTTATCTTTATTTTCTTAGTCATAAATTTATTATAACAAGAAAAGACATTTTCGTCTGATATTTTTTATCAAAAAACCAGAGAAATATCTATCATTTATTTATTAATAAACAGAAAATTTATGAATAACACGGTTTTGTAACCAAGATGTAATATTTTAACTGAATTGTAAAGTGTATTTATGTCTTAGCGTGGTATCATAAGAAAGTACGATAAGGGAGACAGTATGGAAGCACCTAAATACGATGAAGATTTAGATTACTGGCAAGCGCCTACGCGCGAATATTACAGAGAAGAAAAGGCATCGGATGATAAGATGATGGCCGAAAGATTTAACGAGATTGCCTTTTTCTTCAATATTGCTGTATTTTCAATCTTCATGATTTTAAGTTGCGCCATACTCTCGGCATTTATGTCAAGTTTCTTGAGCGTACTACTATCGATTGCATTATCTCTTACGATGTTGAAAGTTTCAAAAAAAGCAATCAAAACATTCCTACGGATTATAAAGAAATAAGCCACAAGGCTTATTTCTTTTGCTTTCTAAAGATTTTCTCTATCCATTCAATCTTAAAATCTGTCAACATCTATTTTACAATAAACAAAAAAAGTCTCGGAAACCCGAGACTTTTCATATAAATTATTTAACGAAGTCCAAAAGTGCCAAGAAACTGTCAGCTTCAAGTGATGCACCACCAACAAGGGCGCCGTCAACGTTTTCTTTGCTCATGTATTCAGCAACATTTTCAGGTTTAACTGAACCACCGTATTGGATACGAACAGCTTCAGAAACTGCTTTACCGTAAAGTTTTTCAACTGTTGTACGAACAACACCACAAGTTTCATCAGCAGTGTTAGCATCAGCTGATTTACCAGTACCGATTGCCCAGATTGGTTCGTAAGCAATAACAAGGTTAGAAACTTGTTCAGGTGTAAGGTCTTTCAAAGCTGCAGTGATTTGACCTTCAACCCATTCAGCTGTTTTACCAGCTTCATAAGTTTCAAGCGTTTCACCACAACAAATGATTGGTGTCACACCGTTTGCGATAATAGCTTTCGCTTTTTTGTTGATGTCTTCATCAGTTTCGTGGAAATATTCACGACGTTCAGAGTGACCGATGATAATGTATTCGATACCAAGGTCAGCTATTGCTGCTGGAGAGTTTTCACCAGTGAAAGCTCCTGCATTTTCAAAGTAAGCATTTTGTGCAGCCAATTGGATAACATCATCTTTCAAGATGTCAGCAAGTGGTGCAAGGAACAAAGCTGGGCTACCGATAACAGTATCCACAAGGTCAGCAGATGGTGCTTTACCTTTTACTGCTTCAGCGAAAGCTTTTGCTTCAGCCAAAGTTTTATTCATTTTCCAGTTACCAGCGATAATCGGTTTACGTGACATGAGTCCACCTCTAAAATTTTATTATTTGGAACTATACTTGACTTGCGTCAATATAAAATCCATGCACTATTATTTTAACATAAAAAGCGATAATATTCACAATAAAGTGCGATATAGCTGAAAATCTACTGAAAATTTACCCAAAAAATCTCGCGTTAACGAGATTTTTTAATAGCAACCAAATTATAGTGCCTCAACCGCCTCTTTAATCGCCGTCACTAACTTGATATCTGTAAGCCCAGTGACAGATTTAATCACCTCAGTCAAGTCTTCTGTCGCCAAACGTTTTTGAAGTTCAACTGCTTGAGCATCTGAATCGTCTGTATATTTGAAAATCTTCGCAACTGTTGCCAGATGTGTTGCAAAGGACAGATTCCGGTCATTTAATTCTCGGATAGGACGAATGAACCGTTCATCGTAGCCTAATTTGCGAATAGGTGTACGAGCAACACGAGAGATATCATCAGACAAGTGAGGATTAACGAAACGCCCCCGAATTTTCTCATGATAAGCGCTAAGCTCCGATTCGTTGAATAAATCCCATTTGGCCAACAAAAGCTCACGCGTTTCTTGTTGCGTTTGCAGGAGCGCAGACATCACACGCTCGTCCTTTAAAGCACCGTCTATCGTTTCACTACCATAGTAAAAACCATTATAAGCAACTGTCGCGTGTCCCGTATTAACTGAGAAAAGCTTACGTTCGATGAAAGGCTCTAAATCCGTCGCATAATGGACGCCAGTCAAATGTATCAAAGTATTGCGGATTTGACTTTGGTCGATGACCCATTCGCTAAAGGGTTCCACGACGACGAACAATGGATCTGCATGATTTTGACCGGGTACAATTCGGTCAACTGCAGCATTTGGAAACCCAATATAAGTAGCAGCGTATGCCTTATTTTCTTCTGTCAGAAAGGCATCAACCTTAGTTTTCAAAAACTCTGAGCCACCTATCATGTTTTCACAAGCGATAAAATCAAGGGGTGCCACAATCTTAGCAGCTTGACGTGCTTGAATGCCTTTGGCAATGAGTTCTGCGATAAAGGGGAGGATATTAGGACCGATAGCTGTTGTCACAATATTAGCATTTTTAATGGCCTCAATGACTGCCTCTGGTTGTTTGGCATTGTTAAGACCAGAGACATGATTAATCAGAATCCGTGTCGCTCCATCCTCTGCCAGCTCTATTTCATAATTGCCACGTTCGTTTAGGGCATTAATAATCGTTTCATTGACATCGACAAACACAACTTCGAAATCATTCTTGTGTAAAATTTCTCCGATAAAACCTCGTCCAATATTTCCTGCACCAAAATGTACTGCTTTTTTCATGTTATACCCTTTCTATTTAGTGAATAATTTCACATGTAAATATTTAAATAAAACAACTTTTCAGTCATTCTAAATTTGCTAGACTTTCAATTCCTTTGCTAAGACTTAAACTTCTACCGAATTAAGTAAGTCTGCAATTTCCTCTGCCGTTTGGGCATCCGCTAGTTTGACAACATTATCAACATCTGCACAAAAAATCGAAATTTTCTGAATCAAATCTAGATGTTCATTACCAACACCAGCAATACCAAAAAGCATCGTCGCAATTTTCGGCTCTGCATCATCCCCAAAGTTCACGCCACGTGGCACTTGCACAATGGTAATCCCAGTTTTTAAAACTTCTTTCTTAGCAGCGTCCGTTCCATGAGGAATCGCAATGAAATTTCCCATATAAACCGAAAGTTCACGATTGCGCTCTATCATAGCAGGAATATAATCTGCCGTGACATAGCCTCCCGCAAGTAACTGTTCCCCACAAAATATAATCGCCTCCTCTTGTGTTTCAAAGACTTGACCTAACTTAATTAAATTCGTTTGTATTTCCATTTTTACCTCTTTCTGCGCATTCACTTTATGAAGGCTTGAAACTTGACATGCCATTTTGTGTTCCTGCCAAGTGGGTTATCCGCTCAAAGTCTTTCCCTTTAATTTCCCTCTTGATACTTTAATTGTAATCGCTTTCTATACGAGCGTAAATAAAAGCCTTGTCACAAAAACTTGTGACAAGACTTAGTAGGGTGTTAGGTAATTTATTGCTCTTCTGTCGTATATTTAGTAAAACTTTCACCGATAATTTTATTCAATAGTTCATAGACAATCTCATAATTACCCGAGCTGTAAATCGTCGTGTAAAGGGTATTTTCGATGATAGAACTTGAGATTTTACCCAAGATATAATTATAAATCTCATCAATGGATTGTGGTGCTGTCAAAAATAAAATCAGATTAGCAGTCATAGGTTCTTTATCCATACCCATCACTTCAATCTCTTGCGTTAAATCAAAGATTTTAAATTCCGGGCGTGGCACAACTTTGGAAATACCATGAATCAAAACCAAATTAGTTTTGGGAATCCCAAACGATGTCCGTTTAAAACGTTCTAGCAAATCCCAGTCAATTAAATTATCAGCACGCATGAGGTCATAAATTGTTTCGTTAAAATCAGCAATATTAGTCAGTTCAGAAATACTAAAATTCTGTAAAATGACCTGACTTTTCAAAAAGAAATCTTGAAAATCAAGTGGATTTTCAATCATTGTGTCATTTTGTGGGCGTGGTGTCCGCTTTGCTCTTAACTTACGAATATCACGCGCAATACCCGAGACATTGGACAAACCGATACTCGAACTCAATTGGATAAATGACTCCGATGATAATTCTTTCGCATCATCTTCAATTTTCTCAGTCATAAAAATGATGTCAAAATGCGATAAATCTTCCTGATGCATCTGACTGACTTGAATAATTTTAATTGATGTAATGAAAGAAAACTGAGTCTGCAGATTACGTGCTAGAATAGCCATTGACACACGCCCGCGACTGGTAATCAGAAGTGCCGTCATCGGGAAAACACGACTAGAACACTCCAAGGTCGCTAAAAAATGGAGCGTAATTAAAGCCACTTCATGCTTGGAAAATTTCTTATCAAAAACATCAGCTAGGCAACGACTAATCACCTTAAACAAACGTGCGTGTTCTTCTTGAACACGAATAACCAAATCATTTTTATCATCCGAAAAAAGCTGAGGTAGGGTAAAACTACTGCGCAAATGCGTATTTAACAAGGCAAAAATTTTCTCATCTCGACTGAAATTAAGACCAGTGGTTACACTAACATCTTCAATGAACTGGCGAACTTTATAAGAAAAACTCGTATCATATTTTTCATTAAATAGAAAGTTCCCACCTTTATCAAAATGCAAGACATCTACCATATGAGATAGATACATAATTTCTGGAAGATTCAATCGAAAATCAGGCAAGTTTTGAACAATTTTGGTCACAAAATCCAAGGCTTTTTTCGACGGTCTAAACTGATAATGATTTTCAATCAGATGTTGCTGTCCCAAGCGCTCTAAAGTCACAATGAAAAACAGTCTTAAAATTCCTTGCGTGCGATCTGAAATATTGCTAATCTTTGAGCGTTCGAAAGCAATTGTGACACTCTCAAAATATGCTTTCTGAAAAAGCTGAACGACTTTATTTTCTTGGTAAATAGCATCACTAAAATTAAAAATATCACGCGTTGACAAATTGCTAACGAGACAAGATACGAGGAGCGTTCGTTTACTGTACTCGCTTGCGATAACTTCTAATCCTCCCTCCCGTACAAGACCATTGCCTGCGAAGGTCAGATTTTTTTCGATGATTTTCAAATCGTTTGTAGCTGTCGGTTGGCTAATAGCAAAGCGTGACATGAAGTCTGCTAACTTGGCCTGCTCGAAAATCAACAAAATTAACTCCATAAAATGGCGCTCATTTTGGGTATAGTCCTCCACCACGCGCTTATCGGTTAAGTTAGATAACTCACCTTTAAGGCTGTAAAACTGGTCGATTTTGATTAGGCTGACTTGGTAGTTGGGTAGGAAATCTTGCAAATTTTGTAAGTCTCTGTAAAGCGTTCTGCGACTTACACCGACAACGTCAAGTAGCTCAGCAATGCTGACTTGTCCTTTCTTGACAATTTCATCGATAATCTGCTGTTCGCGTTTCGTGACGAGCATGACGCCTCCTTTAATGTCTGAAATCGTAATTAAATTGTACTCTAGATAGAGACCACAAAAACCCGACTTGCGGGTCTTGTGTTTTTAAATTTTTCTGACTATTTCTTCATTCGTCCTACCATTTTATCATACTCAGGTGTTGTTATCAAACTGTCAACGCTGAGATGTTGCGCGTTAGGTGCATGATGTTTTGCAATTTCAGTATTGTCTTTTGTCGTCACAACAACAATATTCGGCGCATTATAGGCTGCGAGTGCCAGAAACTCGACATCTGAAACCGGAATCTTCACATCGTGATTTCTGAAAATCGCTAGAATCGTTTCTTTGCCCATGGTCGCGCTACCGACAGATGTTGCATCATGTGCAAAGACAACCTCATCAATCAAATTCAAGTCAATCTCATCAATCACTTCAGCAACCGCTTGTGTGACTGGTGCTTGCGCTGCACTTACACTACCAGTCAAACTTTCGATAATCTCATCATATTTGGGTGAATTCAAGAAATTAGATACCGCAACTCTTGTTGAACTTGGTGCCATTTGCGCTGCACGCGGCGCCAACTCTTCTTGCGTCACGACCAAGGTATCTGCCGCATCAGACAAATTCGCAATCGCCCGATTGGTCACATCAATGTTGAGACCTGCTTTTTTAACTTTATCACGGAGGATAGACGCACCCATTGCAGAAGACCCCATGCCTGCATCGCAGGCAAAAATGATGTGTTTGATGTCGCCTAGGTTGCTAAGTGGTACAACTACAGATGATGTTTGCACTTGCCCTTTAGCGACTGCTTTATTAGCAGCAAGATCAGCTTGTGCAGTGGCGAGTGCTGTATCGTCTACCATTGATTTATCATTTTTTAGAATGATTGCAGAAACTAAGAACGAAACTGCCGCTGCTGCAAGGACACCTAATAAAACAGTGATATGTGGCCAAAGACCTTTTGGTGCCATTGCCTCAATCGCAATAATAGAACCAGGTGATGCGGGAGATGTCAAAGCAGACCCTAGAATTGAGTTCGTAAATGTCCCTGTTACACCACCAGCAATTACTGCAAGGAAAAGTGCAGGTTTCATCATCACATATGGAAAGTATATTTCATGAATACCACCCAAGAAATGGATGATGATAGCACCAGGTGCAGTCGCTTTTGCTGAACCTTTACCGAAGAACATGAATGCTAACAAGAGACCAAGACCTGGCCCAGGGTTTGCCTCAAGTAAGAATAAAATAGATTTACCAGTCGCTGCGACTTGTTCAGTTCCGATTGGTGTTAAAATACCGTGGTTAATCGCGTTATTCAGGAAAAGAATTTTAGCTGGTTCAATAAAGATATTGGCAAGTGGTAAAAGATGTGCATTGATAATCGTCTCCACACCTTTTGCCATGAGATTTGTCAAAGCCTCAACAATTTGTCCAATTAAAGTATAGCCAAATAGTGCTAGGGCAAAACCTAGAATACCTGCTGAGAAGTTATTCACCAGCATTTCAAAACCGGCTTTGATTTTAGGTTGAACAGTTTGGTCAAATTTTTTCATTAACCAGCCGGCAAGTGGCCCCATAGCCATTGCCCCGATAAACATCGGAATGTCTGTTCCGACGATGACACCCATAGCAGCAATCGCACCAACAACACCGCCACGACCATCACCATAGATATTTTTACCACCTGTATAGGCAATAAGTAACGGTAATAGATAACTGAGCATCGGTCCGACTAGCTCAGTAAAGTTCTTATTGGGTAAATAGCCTGTTGGAATAAAGAGTGCGGTGATAATCCCCCAAGCAATAAATCCACCTATATTGGGCATAACCATGCCTGAGAGTGCTGTTCCCAAACGCTGAACTGCAACTTTTAAGTTGAATTGTGACTCGTTCATATTTTTCTCCTCATATGTTCAAATGCATGAACACGATTTTTAAGTCTGACGTTGAAACAAGTTAAAGTGTTCAATAAAAATAGCATTGCTTGTTTCAAGTATCGGTTAACTTACAAACTCATTGTAACCGTTTCCACTTAAAGGAACAATAAAAGCCTTGACACAAAAAAGTGTGTCAAGACTTATAACCTTGTAAAATTTGAACGTGAATTGTTGCTTTCTTGGGTGGATTTTTAGCAATTTCTAGTTTGTCTGCCTCAGAAATCCGCCATTCTAATGGACTCATAGATAAAAAATCCTGCTGGAGATTTTTGGGGAGCTCAAACTCATATTTGACTTCTTTTTGCGTCAGACCAGGGAAGTTTTCAGTGAATTTTGCTAAGACATCACGGTTATCATAATCTACTGGTAAACCAAAAGCAGAGCGCAATTCTTGCAAATAATATTGGTCAGGAATAACCTTTATCACTTGAGCACCATGTCCTAAAACGCGATTAAACTCTCGATAGTTTGACGGTGTGAAGATGTTCAGGACTGTTGCCATACTTTGGCCAGCAAAGGGGAGATTGGTGAGATCTGATAGGCTGAAGAAGGCTTGCATGTCAGTCAAGTCGGTCGCCATATTGACTCCGTCTAAGGCAATGTCAAAACCAAATTTATGTCCGGCTACATCTAGCAATTCTAAAAAGCTACCTTCGCCACTGCCAACGTCTAGCAGGTTACCCGGAGTAAGCATGGTTTGAATCTCGCTTAAAACTGGGGCGTACATGCCAGCTTGAATCAGTTTGCGACGTGGTTCAAACATTTTGCGCGTGTAGTGGGTGGTGTCTGGTTTGATAGTCAGGAAATTCACCACACCTTTTTTGCTGATGTTATAAGTATGACGGTTGTCACAGATTAGGGCATAATGATCAAGATGAAAAGATGTGTGACATAGAGGGCATCTTAATAAGTCAATGTTTTGTGCCAAATAGTGGGCGGTTTTATCAATTTTCTTTAACATTTAGTTTTAGCACTTTCCACTTCCAGTGTGAGACTGTTTCTAAGCTGCGGAAGTATATCAGCCATTATCAACATCTCATCACTCACAGTTTCGATTTTATCACCAGGTTTAAAATGATAGACTTCATAGGTAATCAAATCACGAAATTTCGACACACAAGTCCAATCCAACTCAGGAAGTGTTCGCTTGGTTTCGTCTGAAATTTCTCTTATATTGTAAGCGACATGTTCTAGGTCAATCATATAGTCAACATCAATTTGCTGACCAACTGTCTTTTTCAAGAGTTTAACATGGTCTAGCATCATATTAATGAGATATAAATCAGCTTTCAAATAATTGTACAACTAGACCATCCTACCCTTCTAATAGATTCTTTTGTCTATTATAGCATAGAAACTGACGCCTACTCAAGTTATACTTTTTTTGACATATTTTTATCATACAGTATTTAAATTAAGGTATATTTCATTTAACTATGATACCTTATAACATATAGTATATTTTATATAAATACTACTTTTTTATCACTAATTATGCGTAATTTATGGCTTAATTCCTGACATTCCACCAACTATTTTATAACATTGTTAAAAATCGATAAAAATACATTATCCTAGTTTTTTTATAACTAATTATAATAAAAAAAACAAAAAGTAATTTTTTGTCAAATAATCGAAAAAAGATTAACTTATAATTAG
>SKEM01000519.1_pt1 | contig 25010 bp, 25 predicted proteins | sample 4826731 | NCBI WGS metagenome assembly SKEM01 (sample SAMN11008809, study PRJNA524170) | human gut metagenome | biome: Human fecal sample; material: Feces; isolation source: fecal sample from pouch patient p37 | host: Homo sapiens | place: Israel: Tel-Aviv | collected 2015-07-27
TACCGGCAACAACAATATCTGTTTTTTTGGAGACACTACCACTGACATTTGCGCCTAAATTCTCCAATTTCTCTTTTGCCTCAGTTCGTGTTAATTGTGACAATTTCCCTGTTAAGACAACAGTTTTACCTGATAAAGGTGCATCATCTCGTTTAACTGGTCCTAGGTAATCAAAATTCACGCCCACAGCTTTTAATTCTGCTAAAAGTTTTTTTGTACCTTCTAGTGCAAAATATTTAGTTAAACTTTCAGCCAATACCGTGCCAATCGTTGGAATTTCTGATAGTGTATCAGCTGTTGCAGTTGCTATGCTATCCAAATTCAATAAATTCTCAGCAATTATTTTTGCTGCTTTTGAGCCAACATGACGGATACCTAATCCAAAAATCAATTTTTCAACTGAATTTTCTTTAGAAGATTGAATAGCTTGATACAGTTTCTCAGCTGATTTTTCTTTAACTTTATCTAGTTTTAGAAGGTCATCTATAGTAAGTTGATATAAATCAGCGACATCAGTAATGAGTTTTTTGTCAAAAAGTTGCGTTACCACTGCAATCCCAAGACCCGTAATATTCATGGCACCACGACTGGCAAAATGGATTAATTTCTCTCGAATTTGGGCAGGGCATAGCGGATTAACACAGCGCAAGGCAACTTCATCTTCAAAATGCAGTAAATCTGACTCACATTCTGGGCAATGTTTTGGAATATCTAGCTCAACAGAATCAGAAGGTCTTTTGTCCAAAAGAACGCGCTGAACAGCAGGGATGATGTCTCCAGCCTTGTAAATCACAACTTTATCGCCTAATCGGATATCCTTTTCCTTGATATAATCAACATTATGCAAGGTTGCTCTTGCAACAGTTGTCTGAGCTAATAACACTGGTGTCATATTAGCAGTCGGTGTGACGACACCTGTTCTACCAACAGTCCAATCAACACTTAAAATTTCAGTTTCTGCCAATTCAGCTGGAAATTTGTAGGCAATCGCCCATTTTGGAAATTTCACAGTGAAACCCAACGCATCTTGTTGGGCCAATTGATTCACTTTAATGACAACACCATCTATGTCGTAGGCAAGTGAATCACGTTGAGCTGCAACCTTTTCAATAAACGCCCAAATTTCACTTATATTGGTCGCAAAAGCTCTCTGTTCATTGACAACAAGACCTAGTTTTTCTAGATACTCTAGGACTTCTTCTTGTGTGTCGTTAGTCGCTGGGCTTGCTTCTTGATAGAGGAAAGTTGCAAGACCACGTTTGGCAACGACTTTCGTGTCGAGTTGTCGCAAAGTACCTGCTGCAGCATTACGCGGATTGGCAAATGACGGCAAGCCTTCTTCTTCACGTTCTAAATTTAATTTTTGAAAATTACGACGCGGTAAATAAGCTTCCCCCCGCACCACGATATCAATAGGTTCGCTCAAGACTAGAGGGACATCTTTGATACGTTTGACCTGTTCTGTAATATCCTCTCCTATACTGCCGTCACCACGTGTAGCCGCTGTCTCCAGTACGCCATTAGCATAGACCAGAGACAAGGATAACCCGTCAATTTTGAGTTCGCAAATATATTCAGGTTCTGGGATTTCTTTGCGTACGCGGGCATCAAATGCTTCAAGCTCCTCTTTTGAAAATGCATCTTGTAAACTGTAAAGCTGATAGTCGTGGGTATACTTTTTAAAGCCTGATAGCACGACATCGCCGGTTCGGTGCGTTGGCGAATCTGCTCGAACGAGATTTGGATTTTCAGTTTCCAATGTGACAAGTTCTCGGTAGAGACGGTCATATTCTGCATCTTCGACGACTGGATTATCTAATGTATAGTATGCATGTGCATATTGATTAAGTTGTTCGGTTAATGTTTTGATTTTTAATTCGGCATTCATACACTAATTTTAACACAATTAAGCGGAAAATATTATCTAAAACCGTGGCAATCCATACGCCCCAAATTCCCATACCAAATGCTGTTCCTAAAATCCAAGCAAGGCCTATTCGAATTATCCACATGCCAAACATCGTGGCATAAAAAGGTGTTTTCGCATCTCCCATAGCTTGCAGGGCAGCTGTATAGATAATGACGCCAGCAACTATCGGTTCGCTGACAAATGAAATCAGAATAACAACATGTGCCGCTGAAATGGCTACCACATCGGTGGTGAAGAAATTCAAAATAAAACTTGAAAAAGCAAAAATCATACCACCAACAAAGGTGCTGATAATCGCTGTCATGACAAAGGATTTTTTAGTCAACGTCCGTATTTCTAGACTATCTTTTGCACCGTAGGCTCTCGCAATTAAAATACTTGCCCCTGTTGCAAAACCAAATGCAGGAAGATAATTATAAGCTGTTATTGTCTCACCAATGGCGTTACCAGCAAATACTTTACTACCATAAGCAATGACGATGACAAAAATTACAATATCCCCAAGTCGCATCATTAATCGCTCTCCCATAATCGGTAGCGCTCTTTTAACGATTTCAGTTTTGAAAAGCTGATATTTTAAACTAATCACGGGGCCTTTCAAACGATGTGTCGTTTTTTGTAGTTTATGAAAAAGTAAACCCACACCAATTAATCTGGAAAGCGCTGTGCCAATTCCTGCCCCCAGAATGCCAAGTCTTGGCAAACCAAATAAACCAAAAATAAGCACAACATCCAGACAGAAGTTTAGAATATTAACAACTAAATTAATGGTTAAAGGCGTTCTCGGTTGACCTGCTGTCCGAATCAACTGACCTAACACGGTCATCAAAACGATGAGGACACTCGTGCCAGCTATGACGCGAAAAAAAACAATCCCTTGCTGTAAAATTTCACCCCTTGCCCCCATTGCTCGTAAAATGGGCTCGGCTAAAACTAAGGACAAAATCGACAAAATCACGCCAATAACCAAAGACAGTGCTATAGATTGCCTAACGTTTTCTGAAACCTCTTTCGTTGCTCTGGCACCTGCAGCATTAGATACGACAGTTGCGACGGCGACGGCTAAGGCGATAAAAACCGCTTGATAGACAGCCATGACACCATTGACAAGACTGACCGCAGAGACGGCGACTAGTGAGATTTTTGCGATTAGGACGCTATCCACAAAACCGACGCTCGTTTGCAAAATATTTTCAAACACAGCGGGAAGGGAATAATCGATTAAGCGACGCGTATTTTCTTTCATGGCGGACTTTCTAAATTAAAAACCGTTGACTCCGGTTTCTATTATTACTTTGATTTGACTGCTCTACGGTTAATTGTTAGACTATTCTAACTTTTATTATACATGATTTCTAACCCTTTCTCAACACCTCTACCCTTTTTTTGGTAAAATAATAGGTATGGATTATTACATATTAGCGAATCCCCATGCAGGCCATGGGCATGGGCAGCAAGTGACGGATAAGCTGACAGCTTATTTGACGCAACAAAAGATTACTTATCATCTATTTAACACGCATCAACCGCTTGATGAGCATCGGTTGATGACGGATATTCTGGCACAAAAAACCAGGGATGATCGCATCATCATTATTGGTGGTGATGGCACAATTTCCGTGGCTGTTAATGCATTACCAGCAGAACAGGCCTTTTCTTATATCCCTGCTGGTTCTGGTAACGACTTCGCCAGAGGACTTGAAGTGTCTTTGCAAGATACGATTGAAACATTTGACAATATTCACAAATCGACACCCCAAACGATTTATGTCCTGAAATATGAGTCTGAAGGTTTATCAGGTATTGCGACAAACAATTTCGGAATAGGGCTTGATGCGGCGATTGTTGATGCCACAAATCAAAGTCTAACCAAAGGGTTCTTAAATACTTTAAAACTGGGACAACTGGCTTATCTAACGACTGCTTTAAAAATTATTTTCTCCAAGAAACCATTCCAAGTGACTGTCAATGGCGTGACTTTTACTAAGACATTTCTTTTTACTTTAACCAAACATCCTTTTTTTGGTGGTGGCGTGCCACTAGCGCCAGATGCGAGTCTCATGGATGCCGATATTCATTTAGTTGAAGTTGACCGCATTCATCTCCTAGGTATTTTTGCTTTGATTCCTAAAGTGCTGAAAGCCAAACATTTAGCTAATAAACATGTTCACCATATGGTAGACGGCTCCTTTACATTAGAGATTACAAGTGATCAGCCTGTGCAAATTGATGGTGAAATTCATCAACTTAAAGCGCATCAAACTTTACGGGTGACAACAGAAAAACGAACGATCCTTAAATAATCGTTCGTTTTTTTAATTATTTAATCCTGATTCAAATTGCGTAATAATTCATCAATTTTGCCACCATAGGCAACAGATTCATCTTTAGCAAAAATCAAATCTGGGATTTTATAAAGTGTCATACGTTTAGCCAGCTCACTTTTAATCGCGCCAGTTGCTTTTTTAAGACCAATTTTAGCTTTTTCATTATCTGATGCTAAATCAGATAAAAGGCTATAATAAACTGTCGCCTGGCTCAAATCACCTGTGATTTGAACATCAGAAATGTTGACTTCTTGGACACGAGGGTCGCGAATTTTTAAACGTAAAATATCATTAATTTCACGCATAAGTTCAACCGCAACACGGTCACTACGATGTGTATTAGACATATCTCTTTCCCTTCTGTGTTTTCATTTCAAGACATCTTGAAACTTAACCTATGTTGGCATTTCATCCAACCGAGGTCATTCTATCAAAAAATGCTTGCTCCTGCAAGCATTTTTAATTGTGCTTATAAATCTCGAGATAACTCGAACGTTTGATTAACGTTTAATCTCAACCATTTCGTAAACTTCAAATGTGTCATCAATAGCAATATCGTTGTAGCCATCAATCATAAGACCACCTTCATTACCTTTTCTGACTTCTTTGACGTCGTCTTTAAAGTGTTTCAGAGATGACAAGTTACCATCCGCGATGACAATACCATCACGAATAACACGGACACTTGCATCACGTTTAACTGAACCTGACAAGACCAAAAATCCGGCAATAGTACCGACTTTTGAAACGGTAAAGGTTTCACGTACGACTGCTTCACCGATAACTTTTTCTTCAAATTCAGGGTCAAGCATACCTTTCATGGCAGTCTCAACTTCTTCAATTACTTTATAGATGATACTGTGTAGACGAATTTCAACTTCATCAGTTTCAGCTTGTACACGCGCAAGTGGTGTCGGGCGAACATTGAAACCAATAATGACAGCATTAGCTGCTTCGGCAAGTGAAACGTCTGACTCATTAATGGCACCAACTGCACTGTGAACGATATCAACTTTAACGCCTTCGACTTCAATTTTTTGAAGTGATGCTGCTAAAGCTTCTGCAGAACCTTGTACATCTGCTTTGATAATGACGTTAACAGACTTGATTTGACCTTCTTTTAGGGTATCAAAGAGGTTTTCAAGGCTAACACGGTGCGTGTTGTTACGTTGGTTCAAGAGGGCACGTTTGGCACGTTCTTCACCAACTGAGCGGGCTGTTTTTTCGTCTTCAAAGACGGCAAAATGGTCACCCGCTTGTGGGACATCGTTCAAACCAGTGATTTCAACCGGACTTGAAGGACCTGCAGTTTTTTCACGACGGCCCAAGTCATTAACCATGGCACGGACACGTCCGAAAGTATTACCAACCACGATAGGGTCTTGTTGATGCAAAGTACCTTGTTGGACAAGGAGGGTTGCAATAGCACCTTTTCCTTTATCAAGACGTGCCTCAACAACCGTACCGATAGCTTTAACCGTTGGATCAGCTTTGAGTTCTTGGATTTCTGCAACCAAGAGAACAGTTTCTAGCAAGTCATCGATATTTGTATTGAATTTGGCTGAAATCTCAACGAATTCAGATTCACCGCCCCATGCTTGACTCATAACACCATATTCAGAAAGCTCTTGAATCACGCGTTGTGGGTTAGCACCTGGTTTATCAATTTTGTTAATCGCTACGATGATTGGCACACCGGCTGCTTTAGAGTGGTTAATCGCTTCAACTGTTTGAGGCATCACACCATCATCAGCCGCCACGACAAGAATCGTGATATCTGTGACAGACGCACCACGCGCACGCATGCTTGTGAAGGCCTCATGTCCTGGGGTATCCAAGAAAGTGATTTTTTTGCCACTTTCTTCGATTTGGTAGGCACCAATATGCTGTGTGATACCACCCGCTTCGCCACTTGTCACGCGCGAATTACGAAGTGTATCAAGCAAGGTTGTTTTACCATGGTCCACGTGACCCATGATTGTCACAACTGGTGGACGTTCAACAAGCTCGTCTTCATTGAGGTAACCCTCTTCAATAAAGAGACGTTCGATATCTGTCTTATCTTCTTCTACTTTTTTCTCAGGTGTGACACCATAGTCCAAAAGCAAGAGTTCAATCGTATCGCTATCCAAAGACTGGTTTTGTGTTGTCATGATACCCATCATGAACAATTTTTTCACAAGCTCAGCTGGTTCACGTTTCAAACGTTTTGCCAAATCTGCAATTGTCATACCTTCAGAATAAACAAGACTCTCAGGCAGCTCATGGAATTTACGTTGTACCACTGGTTGTGGCGCAACTTGTTGACCACCACGTTTGCCTTTTTTCTTCTTATTGCTATTCCAGTTAGAGTTACGGGCATTCCGAACTTGGTTACGGTTATCATTCACACGCAATGGTCCGCCTTGACGATTACCGCCACCTTGGTTACTTTGGCCTTGACCTTGGGCGTTATTGCCATTATTGCGATTTTTCTTATTTTTATTGCGATTAGCGTTCGCATTACCTTGACTTGCTGGCGCAACATCAGCAGCACGTTGGATAACTTTGATACCACCATTTTTAGGCTTAATATCCTCTGCGCGCTTAATCACTTTTATCCCACCATTGGCCGGACGTTCAGGTTTCTTAGGTATTTCCGCTTTAGTTTTCGTTTCTACTTTACTATCTGCTTTCTTTTCTGATTTGCTGTCAGCTTTATTTTCAGCTTGTTTGTCTGCAACAGGTTGTGATGACTTGTTGGCTACGTTGTCCTGTTTTGCAGGTGCAGCTTGTTTAGTCTCATCTTTTGGCGTTTGTGTTGGTGCAACTGTTTTGCCACCTACTGAGATAACACGGCCACTTGACACTTCTTCATCTGACAAGACTTTTTTACCACCAACGACATTCGGGCGATTGCCTGTTTCTGTTTCAGATACCACTTTTTTGCCGCCAGCCACAATCACACGATTCTGAGACTTTGGTTCTTCTGTTGCTTTTGGCGTAGCCTTGGCAGTTTTTTCTTGTTTGCTACCATTACCCGCAGCTTTAAATGAACTCAATAATTGTTTCGCTTGTTCAGCATCGATGCTTGAGCTATGCGATTTAACAGGTAAACCGATTTTTTGTGCGTGATCGACAAGTTCTTTATTGGTTAAGCCACTCTCTTTAGCAATTTGGTTAATACGTTTTTTTTCAGACATGTTGATGTCCTCCTTCTTAATCCGGTTCACAATGAGCAGCCCCTAATGAAAAAGATAAATCTCAGAACCTACGCAAGCGCAGAGCCATGTGATTTCCTATTTTCATACGGCGCTAAGCGCTCATGATCACCTTTTTATTCTTATTTCATAAGACTCTCCATTTTCTTGGCAAATCCTTTATCTTGAACAGCGATGACTTTCCGGTCGCTACCAATAGCGTGAGAAAGTTCGGCCGCAGAAAAGATGTCTAGCATGGGAATTTCATAATAGGTTGTTTTATCAGTGATACGTTTGACAAGATTAGGTGCGCCATCATGGGCAACAAATACTAATCTTGCACGGTCTGCCTGGATAGATTTAATAACAAGTTCTTCACCTGTCGCAATCTTACCAGCTTTCTTGGCCATTCCTAGGGAATTTGCCAACTTTGTTTTATTGAAATCTGTTATTTCAGTCATATTTTAGCCTTAAATTTCTGGTGCCTCATCTATTGAGTAGGTCACCGTTGCTAATTTTTTACGTTCGACCTGATGATCGACGTAAACGATTAACTCGTCATAAAAACGATCCGCAATCTCCGTCTGAAACACACGATCAAATATCCGTTTTTGCTTGGCTTGTTTGGCTTCATCGTTTTTAATGGCGATATATGCACCGCGCCCTGCTGCTTTGCCTGTTGGGTCGATACTGATTTCGCCAGCTTTATTATAGACGATTCGCAACAATTCTTTTTTTGGAAATTGCTCGTTTGAGACAACGGATTTTCGTAAAGGAATTTTTTTGGTTTTCACCATCGTTAATCACTCCTCTCCTGATTCAAAATTTTAGTCAAGCACTTCGTCAGCAAAATCTGCTTCAACTTCTTCAGACACAACATCTGCAGCTTCTTGATCAAATTTTGTTTGAGACTTGATGTCGATTTTATTATTGGTAACGTGAGCCGCCAAACGGACATTTTGTCCACGTTTACCGATAGCCAATGATAATTGGTCATCTGGTACGACAACAACAGTTTCACCTGTTTCCTCATCGATAATCACATCTGAGACTTGTGCCGGTTTCAAGGCATTTTTAATCAATGTCGCACGGTCATCATTCCATTCGATGATGTCCATGTTTTCACCATGCAACTCATCAACTAAAGTCCGAATACGCGAACCGCGTGGGCCTACGATTGTACCGATAGCATCTACGTTGGCATCATTAGACTTAACAATGACTTTCGCACGATCGCCTGCTTCACGGGCAATGCTGACAATTTCAACAGTACCATCGTAAACTTCTGGAATCTCTTTTTCAAACATGCGTTTGAGCAACTCAGGATGTGTCCGACTGACATAAACAATAGGTCCTTTTTTCGACTGTTCAACAGCAGAAACGTAAACCTTTATTTTGTCACCAATTTGGTAGCGTTCACCAGGGATCTGATCACGTTTACCGAGCATGCTGTCAACTTTACCAAGATTGATAAAGATCGCACGATCGTCAACGCGCTCAACGGTTCCCTGAATAATTTCATTTTCGTAACGTTTAAATTCATTATAGATGATCGTGTGTGATTCTTCACGCATTTTATTCATAATGACTTGTTTTGCTGCATTCGCTGCCGTACGTGCAAAATCTTTTGGTTTTTCTTCGAAACGGATTTTATCACCAATTTGATAGTGTGAATTGAGTGCGAGGGCATCCTCAAGGCTCATTTCTAAACGGCTATCAAAAACTTCATCCACAACTTCACGTGTTGAGTAGACGATAAAGTCACCTTTAGCATCATTGTACTCAATCGTCACGTTTTGTGATTGATTGTATTGTTTTTTGTAAGCTGCTGTTAAAGCTTCCGCAATGGCACCAATAACAACTTCAGGCGAGATGCCTTTTTCTTCCTCCAAAAGGGTGAATGCAGCTTGCATTTCCTTGCTCATGTGTCTCCAACTTTCTTTTTAATTTTAAATGCTTCTATTTTTATAGATGTTTATAATTTTACTTGCGTCCGTGCCTTAGCAATGTTTGATAACTCAAGTTCAACTGTCTTCTGACGTGTTTTGTCAAGATAAGTCAAGGTGATAAGATTGCCGTCAAAAGCTACTAAATCACCAACAAACTCTTTCTCTCCTGCTACTTTTTGGTAGAGTTTGACAAAAACGTAAGCACCAATATGCTTTTCAAAATCAGCTGGTTTTTTGAGTGGACGCTCGGCACCTGGACTAGCTACCTCAAGCATATACTCCGATGGAAAAGGATCCGGTGAAATTTTGTCCAATTCTGGACTAATGATTTCTGATAAATCAGCTGTGTCTTGTAATGTAATCCCTTCTGGCTTATCAACAAGTACTGATAAAACATGATCTGCACCCATTTTTGACCATTCGACATCCACCAACTCAAAGGGCTCAGGTAAGAGACCTTCAAGATGTGCCAACACAACTTCTGTGATATTTGTAGACATAAAATTCCTTTCTACGATTTTACTGTGTAAAATCTTGAAACTTGACCTACGCTAGCGCTTCGTCCAAGCAGGGTCATTCGCGACCTAACGTCCGCTCAAAGTCTTTCTACACTGATGATCTTAAGATCATTTATTTAAATTCAAACAACAGGAGCGCCCAATGTGAGCGCTCCTTTCTTTGTTCTTTAGAGTTATTATACCATAATTTTAACAGAATGCAAATTTTCGCCTTTATTTTAACTTTTCTACTCTATCTTTTCAGTTATTAGAAATTAAGAATTTTGAGTTTTTTTACATAAAATGGTATCATGAAGATATGACTATAAAAATATTACTTGTCTTAGTAGGCTTTGCACTGATTATCTTTGGTGCAGATGTCCTTGTCGATGGCGCAAGCAATATCGCCAAAAAATATAGAATTCCTGACGTCGTTATTGGTTTGACGATTGTCTCGCTCGGTACATCGTTTCCTGAAATGATGATTACCATTACTTCTGCCAAAAACGAATACCATGATTTAATCTTTGGTAACGCCCTTGGCTCAAATATTGTCAATCTTGGTTTAATTCTAGGAATTATTGCCTTAATCAAACCCGTCTATTTAGACCGTGAAACCAAGAACATCCACCTACCACTTGCTATCATGGCAACTGCAGTCCTTGCTTTTATGGGTAATGGTCTGATTGGCGAGCACTTCATGATTTCAAGATTAGAAGGTTGGCTCTTGATTGCCATGAGTATTGCGTACTTCATCGTACCTGCATATAAATCTTTGCACCACATTCAGTTAACCAAGCACAACATACGCCCTAATACAGAAAACATCTCTGTTCCTAAGTCCATACTACTTATTGCCTTAGGCTTTATCGCCCTCAAATTCGGTGCAGATTTTGCCGTTGATAATGCTAAAATCATTGGTGAAACTATCGGAATCCCTGATAGCATCATTGGCTTGACCATTGTCGGCATGGGAACAGCACTCCCTGAATTAATCACATCCATTACAGCAACACTAAAAGGAACGGAAGGCTTAGCAATCGGTAACCTCATTGGTTCTTGCATCCTGAATCTCTTCTTGATTATCGGACTAGGTGCCGTGATTAACCCACTCACCTACCTTCCGATTTTCAACTTGGAACTCATGTTCCTATTCGGCCTCACCTTCCTCATCTGGGTCTTCTCATATATTGGTAAACGCAACACCTTATCTCGACTCGAAGGCAGCATCTTAATCCTTGCCTTTGTCGGCTACATGGTCGTGCTATTAGGCTAAGACTGTAAACAAAAAAACTTCTGATGATTAAAACTCAGAAGTTTTTTTTGTCCTAAAGACTTATTTTATCTCATTTTCACAATCAACTTTATCCTGTTTCATCAGCTCAGACTGTTCTTGACCCGTTGCGACGAAACGAAAGACGATAAATTGGGCTGGTTCACTTAATTGATTTAATAGCCGATGAATACTTCGCTTAACGCGTAAGACATCATTTTCTTGTATTGTTTGACTTGAAACATGGCCATTCTCCAGATACTCGACCGTAATTTCACCAGATGTCACGATTATATTTTCATCAAGTTGCTGATGTTTGTGCCAATCTTGGACAACACCGGCAGGTAAAATATTCACATGAATTTCAAACTCAGGATAGAGATAATAATCAACCTGGGTGCCACTTGATTTTGTTACCGAAATAGCTGATGTTTGTCTTGTAATTTCAATGGCATCGTTTTCTAAAGTCATAAGCCTATTTCCGTTTACGAGCAATTAAATGAATCGGTGTTCCTTCAAAGACGAAGGCTTTACGAATTTGATTTTCTAGCATCCGTGCGTAAGAGAAGTGCATGAGCTCTTCTTCATTCACAAAAACGACAAATGTCGGTGGTTTAATGGCCACTTGTGTGGCATAGAAGATTTTAAGACGACGGCCTTTATCGGTTGGTGTTGGATTAATGGCGATCGCATCCATGATAACGTCATTTAGCACGGCTGATGGAATCCGCATATTTTGTGCTTGGCTGACTGATTTAATCAAGTCAGGTAATTTGTTCAAACGTTGTTTGGTTTCAGCAGAGACGAAAATAATCGGTGCATAGCTGAGGTATTGGAACTCGTCTCGAATTTTTTCTTCCCATTTTTGAAGGGTTTTGTTGTCTTTTTCAATGGCATCCCATTTGTTGGCAACGATGATAATGCCACGGCCTGCTTCATGTGCAAAGCCTGCAATCCTTTTATCGTATTCTCGGATACCCTCTTCGGCGTTCAGTACCATGAGGACGACGTCCGAACGGTCAATGGCACGCATGGCACGCATGACTGAATATTTCTCTGTTGTTTCGTAGACTTTACCACGCTTACGCATACCTGCCGTGTCAATCATGGTGAATTCTTGGCCTTCGGCATCGGTGAAATTGGTGTCAATGGCATCACGGGTAGTGCCTGCAATCGGGCTTGCGATGACGCGGTCTTCACCTAAGATAGCGTTAATCAAACTTGATTTGCCAACGTTTGGTCGGCCAATCAGTGAGAATTTAATGATATCTGGGTTTTCTTCTTCAGTTTCGACTGGTAGGTTGTCGATGATAGCGTCTAGGACGTCACCTGTACCAATCCCGTGAACCGCTGATACAGGGTAAGGTTCACCTAAACCAAGGCTGTAGAAATCGAAGATTTCCATGCGGCGCTCAGGGTTGTCGATTTTGTTGACGACGAGGATGACAGGTGTATCTGTTTTATATAGGATTTGTGCGACATACTCGTCTGCATCTGTCACGCCGTTTTCGCCGTCTACGACGAAAACAATAACATCAGCCTCATCCATGGCAATCTCAGCTTGCGCCTTGATTTGTGCCATGAATGGTGTGTCAGCCATTTCGATACCACCTGTATCAATCATGGCGAATTTTTTATTGAGCCATTCACTGGTTGTATAAATCCGGTCACGCGTTACGCCGGGTGTATCTTCGACGATGGAAATTCGTTCGCCCGCGATTCTATTAAAAATTGTCGATTTGCCAACGTTTGGTCGGCCGACGATTGCTACTGTAGGTAATGCCATTGTTTTCTTTTCTCCTTTATGTTGCCGTGCCTGTCCACTTGCTAAGCACTCAAGTCTAAGTATAACACAATATGTTTCGTCCTGCTCATCTTTTTTACGTTAGCTCGAGACAATAACAGATTAAGTTCATATAATGTGCTTATAATTAGTGTATAATTGCAATGTTTTGATTAGTATGATAATATTAATACAAGTATTATTTAATTTATTTTTTCGCCCTATTTTTCTTATTTTGTTTATCTAATTAAAAACAAACCTAAAGACACATGAGCAAATCTTGAACCTCACTAAAAGCTAAGTTAGGAGATTTTTATGAAATCTAAAACGCTTGCACTCACAAACGGTATCTTCGGACTTATCGGTGGTATTGCTCTTATTTTCGCACCATTATTCATTCTTGATGGGATAACTAATGACGCGCTTAATGATGATGGCAGTGCTACTTCAACAGTCGTTCTATCAGTTAATTTCATTTTAGTTAAAATTGCAATTCTTGTTCTTGGTATTGTTGGTCTCGTTACTTATAAAGGAACTGGTCTGGTTAAAACTGCAGCACACGTTCTTTTAATCGTCGGTGGTGCAGTTGCTTTGATTCCACTTCTAGGCGTAGCCGGTGGTATCGTCTCTATCGTTGGTGGTGCTCTCTACCTTGCAAGTTTGAAAAACTTCAAAATTGATGCACAATAAATAAGGAATTGGGACAAAAATACCTTCCAAAAAGGCTATGAATGATTTCTAGTGTTAATAGAAATCATTCATAGCCTATTTTTTACCATTTGCCTCAAAATTGTAAAACAGCATGATGAGCCATTGAAAACAATGCGAAATTGGTTAAAAAAGTGCTTGTTTTGTGCGAAATCAGTATTCTTTTGCCAAAACAATACGAAATCGGTTAAAAAAAGTTCATGGCATCAATAAGATGCATGAACTTATTTTTTTATTTATCAGCATTAACAAATGTAAAATCTTTTTCAGTTAAAGCAACTTTAACTGGTTTTTCTGTTGCTTTGGATAGAAATTCACCTAATGCTTTATTCGTATCTTTGACAACTTTTTGCTTGACTGTATCATCTTTTAAAGCATTTTCGCTGGCTGTCACATCGACACTTTTAAAATTATCTTGCATGAATTGATTGGCATCTTTTCTATGTGTAAAGATGTCAACAACCTTATCAAATGCACCATTACTGTCTTTTTCAATTTCTGTTTTGCTATAATCAATTTGTGAATCTACTTCAACAACAAGTGGTTCTGTCACGGTGAAAACATTGTTTTTCACCGTGATAGCATCATTCGAGATTTTCGACAAGTCTAAAGCAAAATCTGTTTCTACTACAGCTCTGATAGACATATTTCGCCCTGAAAAAATAGAAACAAGACCTTTTCCAAGCTCATTCCATTCCTTTACCAATTCTGGTTCTAAGGCGACTTTTTTAACTTCTTTTGAGGTTGTTTTTGTTACTTTTAGTTTAGCTTGCGACTCAATTTTTTGGATGACAAATTCTGTTGTTTCATCTTTTTTCAAAAATCCAAATTTAAAATGTGCCACTGTCGCACCTATTCCCAAGAGCACAATAATAACAGCTCCCCAGAAAATAGTAGCTTTGATTTTTTTCATTTCATTTCCCTTTTTTGATAGACTTTCTCAGCATTCCCCTACTGAAAAAGTAATCATGCTTTTATTTCATCAAACCCTTATCCTGCAAATTCGCAAGTGTGGCTGTTTGTGATGGCCTACCAAATTGCGCAGCGATTCGCTCACTCCAATCGCTACCAAGTCTACGGTCACCCGCAAACACACGTTGCATTTGGTCATAGGCTTTAATCACTTCTTCAGATTGTTCTTGATAACGTTCATCAAAAACAACTGCCTCATAAGGCAAACGCGGTTTAACATCATTTTGACGCGCAGGCACACCCAAAGCCAAGCCAAATAAAGGATAGGTGTAGTCAGGCAAATTCAAAACAGCTGATAACTCTGCCGCTTGCTCCCGAATCAAACCAACAAAAACACCACCATAACCCAGACTCTCTGCTGCAAGTAAGATATTTTGCGCAGTCAGACTAGCATCCACCGATGAAATCAGCAAATTCTCAGTCCCTTCTGGGAAAAACTGGTCTGTATGTAATTTTGTCGCCTTTTCAGCCCGATTTAAATCACCCACAAACACAAGAAAGTTGGCCGCATTTTTAATCGACTTCTGTGGTTGCAACTCAAAAATCTTAGCCTTAGTTTCAGCCGTATGCACATTGATAATCGAATACGACTGAAAATTTTTCCAGGTTGACGCAGCACGCCCCGCATCAATTATCAATTTCAGCGTATCAGCAGGAATTTTATCAAGCGTAAAATTTCTAACCGATGCATGTGCTTGCATCACCTTAATCATGTCATTAACCATTGCGCCGATTCTCTCCCTCCAAACGAAACTCTCTTGACAGCTTGCGGACACGCTCCATAACCCGCTTAGCAGGCCAAGTTTCATCCCCTTTTTTAGTCATAGCAAGCCGCATCTCAAGCTCGTCCATAGTTAAGTTTGACGTGAAAAATGTCGGTAAATTCTCCTGCATCCGATACTGCAAAATGACTTGCAAAATGTTATCGCGAATCCAGTCGTTATTACTTTCGGCGCCAATGTCGTCCAAGACTAAGACCTGGACTTTTTTAATTTCATTAGCCTGCCACTTTAACTCATCAAAGCCAGTGTTGTCAGAGATAAAAGACGGATAATGAATCAAGCTAGTAGAAATCCCCTTCTCTGCCAATTTATTCGCCATGGCAGCCATCATAAAGCTCTTGCCAACACCGAATTTACCGTAGAGATAGACACCGTTTTGATTGGGATAATCTGCTATGAATTCAGCAACTGCTTGATAGGCAGCAACGCGATTGGCATCATCTAATAGGACATCATCCCAATTGATATCAGCAAAATCTCTCGGCATGCCAATCAACTTAACCCGACGTTTTTTGCTGATTTCAGCCTCTTTTGCTAAGGTTTCTGCCGTTGCACGATAATTCACATCAGCAAAACCTTCATTATTAAAAAGAATTGGCTCATAACCTGCTATTTTAGTGGGTTCACCTGCAACGAAATTAGCTTTTTCTTTCAGATATTCGTTAAACTTCGACAGAGATTTATTCACCTGTGTCGGCTCAAACGCATTGTCTAGAATAAAGGTTTTGATTTCAGGATTATCCAAAATCTTGGCAGTCAATTCCTGATATTTTTTGACGTCTAAACGATTTGCCATCGCATCTGCTATTGATTCCATTGCCATATTATTCTCCACCATTCATTTTTTCGAGTGCCTGACGTCTGATTTTTTCGAGCTCAGCCTGTTGATCAGTACTGGTTTCATTTTTATAATCAGGGTCATACCAATCCGGTATTTTACTTCCAACGGGTGCTGCTTTTTGTTGGGGTTTTGTTTTTTTCTGTACTTTCTCTGTCTGCTTGCGCTGATAGGTTGCCAACCACTTGACTGCGAGTTCGGCTGATGTCACCTGGTCTTTCTTCCAGCGGTTAGCCTGCTCTTCTATATAGTCTGAGACATTAGAATAACCTCGAATTTCCAAGAAGTAGATAATCAGCATATTTTGGATTTCTGGTGCGACGCCATCACGTGAAAGGCGCACGAGGAGTTGCTTTTCTTTTTGGGTCGGATGACCGTCAAACCGGCGTTTTTTAATTTGCGATAGCAGTGCCTCTGGTTTTTCGGACTTGGCTGTTCTGATTAAGGCTTGTTCGGCTTTTGAGAAGTCTAATAAACGTGGTTGTTTTTGGTTTTGCGCGATTAAATGGCGAGAAATATTGGCTGTGTTGAGCGTTTGGTCGGCATTTTTTGTCGTTTCTGCGATTTTAAAGAGTTTATACCAATCAAGGTCAAATTTATCTGCTAAGGCATAAAGTGCTAACGTGTCTTTGGTTTCATTGGCAAACTTGACGCCTTGATCTTGCATGGCTGCCTTGAAAGCTGCTAGATCTAATGTCGTATCTACCGGCACTGATATGACTGGTGTTTCAGGTACTTCCGCCACACGGTAGACATCTGAAAACTTTTTAGAGATTTTTTGACCTGAAAAGTCAGATTCTCTCACCAATTTGTCAACAGCAGGTTGGCCGATTTTATCCGTTAGCAATTGCTTGTACAGACCATCTGCCATAAAAAGTTCCGGTGTCAAATGGCTTTGTAAATCAAGCGTCAGCTCGCCATGGTCCTCATAAATGTCTAGTAGATGTAAGGCTGATAGTTGGTCAAAACCATTAATCAGGTCATTCAGGCCGTAATCAAGATGATTGAGTAAGTCTGACAGACGACCCTTGTGATTTGGAAAAGCACGCAAGAGTTGGTACAAAGCGAAACTTTCTCGTCCGATAATCGGTTGGTAGAACATGACAAAAACACCGGCATCAAAGCTGGTTTTGTCAGCGTTTTTAACTGTGAATTTATCAATAGGACGCATGGTCACTTCCTTATCTAGTTGTTAGTGAGCAGGGCTCATTATCAGCTTTTATCTTTTATCTATTTATTCTTATTCGTAATATTACGCAAGAGGTCTTCAAGATCGCTAACGTCTTTAAAACTGCGATAAACACTCGCGAAACGCACATAAGTGATTTCGTCTAGTTCTGCCAACTCTTCCATAACAAACTCGCCAATGGTGTCAGAATGAACTTCATTTTCCGCAAGCATCCGAACCTTGCGCTCAACACGCTCCACCGCTTTTTCAATTGACTCAGAAGAAACTGGTCGTTTTCGGGCACTGCGAACAATCCCTGTGATAATTTTATCACGGTTAAAGACTTCGCGGGTGTCATCTTTTTTGATGACTAACAAGGGCATTTCTTCAATACGCTCAAAGGTTGTGAAACGGTTGCCGCAATTTTCACATTCTCGGCGACGTCTAATCGCATTTTCAGCCTGACGACTGTCAACGACTTTTGATTCTTCTGATTGACATTTAGGACATTTCATATATTAAAACTGCGCCTCCACGCGGTAGATTACTTGGCCTTTAGAAGAAAATTTTGCCTCGTATTCTGTCATGACATTTTTTTCAGAAAATTCGGTATCTGCATGTAAATCCAACCATACTTGCTGCAAGGTCATACCATATTGACTCATTGATGCTAAAGAGTACTCAAACAAGCCACGGTTATCTGTTTTAAAATGGACTTGCCCATTTTTAACTAAAATTGTTTCATAGGTTTTCAGAAAATCTTTGTAAGTCAAACGACGTTTTTCGTGACGTGTTTTAGGCCACGGGTCTGAGAAATTCAAGTAAACTAAGTCGACTTCACCATCCGCAAAGTAATTGGTTAGACTACTACCATCAACATGCAAGAGTTGCACATTTGGCAGATTCATTTCTAGGACCTTATCCAAAGCGTAGGATAAGACCGTCAGCTGCATATCAATAGCGATATAGTTAATATCTGGATGTCGTTCTGCCATGCCAGTAATAAACGCCCCTTTTCCTGAACCAACTTCGATATGGATAGGATGGTTATTACCAAATTTCTCTGCCCATTTACCTTTAAAGGCCTCTGGATTTTCAACCACATATTGGGTATTGGCTGCCATCATTTCTGGGGCGCCTTTACGATTTCTAACTCGCATCTTTTTCTTTCACTCCTATGTCAACGCATGACGCAATTTATATTTTTTGAGTAGAAAAGCTTAAACACCTGGTTTAAACTTTTTCCCTTTAACTGAAACAAGGAGACGCTAGTCTCCCCATACATTATTTAAAAATGTTACAAAAATTTCGCAAACCTAGAATTTCTAAATTCGCAGCCTGTAAATTATCAGACCATAAATTTTCGTTGATTTGTTTTAAAAATGATAGTGTCCCATACCATTTTATTTTAACAAATGTTTCTTCATCCACCCGATAACCTGAGTATTCTAACCATTCCCGCCACTGATTCGGGGCAATGTAGTGGCTCAACAGATGTGCAACATCTACAAAGGCATCTGATAAAGCTACCGTATCCCAGTCTACTAGGTAAATTTTACCACTATGGTCATTTTTTAACCAGTTGTGGTGGTTAACATCACCATGGACGACGACAGCGTTTTGTGCGTCGAACCTAGGTGTCGCTTCGCGTAATTCTGATAAGGCATTCGACAAGTAGGAATTGTGAATCAAACTTCTATGTGCATGTTGATGTAATTTATCCACCAATTGTTTAGGTGTGGTCACATCGTTGCCGAATTTTTTGAAGGCTTCTACTAGCATTTTACTGTGATGGAGGGTAGCAAGCGTTTGATTGACTTGCATATCACCCATTTCAGTTGCTGCAAGGACCACGCCGTCAACCCAAGATTGTGCCGTTAACATGTCACCATTGCTATTGCGCTTGGTCCAAATAATTTTTGGCGTCAAACCTACTTGTGAAATTGATGCCAGAAGAGGGCTAGCATTGACTTTTACGAATGCCTTTTGGCTACCAAAAGTTGCATAAAAAACGTTATTCACACTTTGACCAAATGAGTTATTGAGTGGCACGTAGTGCCAATCTGCTTCGTTGCCTTGCATCATGCTGATAGACCCCTCCTTTCTTTCTGATATCAAATGACTGCCTTATCCTTTATAATGAATCAACATAGACTGCGTTAAAATGTCAGCGTACATATAAGATTCAAAGATTTTTTGACCACGTGGCAATGTTTTTTCAACAACAAAATGTGTATCAAAAACTTCTGTCAAGGTCACTTTATGACGATTTTCACGTTTACGACCGTAATGGTCTGTAATCTCAACATCTGCACCTAAATGTGAGGCTACTTCTTTTTTAATTTCAATGATTTTTCCAACTTCTTGACTATCCATTATCGCTCTCGTTTCTTTGATTTCCTTAGGTATTGTAAGCCAATAAAGTCTCCTTTTTGTCAAGGCAATTTTCCATTGAACAAGGTATAAAAATCCTATTATAGCTGACTACATGAGATATTTATAGTGTTGCACAACAGGCAATTTGCCGTCAAAAAGGTGAAAGTTATTTGTTTACAGTTCCTTAGTTCACATGCTATGAACTTTTTACAGTATTTCTATTATAACATGAAAGGCATACTAAAATCTACACTAGATTTTAGTAGCCTTGACTTGCTTCATGATGCGTGTCAATGCTAGTAAACTTGGTAAATTGCCCCACCCACATTAACTCGGCAGTGCCGGTTTCACCTGACCGGTTCTTAGCAAATATAATCTCAGCTTTATTATCAATTTCGACTTCTGGATCATTGGCGTTTTGATAATAAGCCTCACGATGAATAAAGGCAACAATATCAGCATCTTGCTCGATTGAGCCTGACTCCCGCAAATCTGATAATTTAGGCCGTTTGTCTTCTCGTTGCTCAACACCACGGCTGAGCTGACTGAGCGCAATGACAGGGACTTTTAATTCTTTAGCTAAGACTTTCAACTGCCGTGAGATTTCTGATACTTCTTGTTGGCGGTTTTCTTTACCTGTGCCTGAAATCAACTGCAAATAGTCAATTAAAATCAAGCCTAGATTGCCTTGCTCTTGGGCCAATTTTCGTGACCTTGCTCGAATCTCTGTGATTTTAATACCGGGCGAATCATCGACGTAAATACTTCTATCCGCCAAGGCGCCTTGTGCAATAATTAAATTACTCCAGTCATCATCGGTTAACTTACCTGTTCGCAAAGAATGTGCATCAATTAAACCTTCTGATGAAACCATTCGGTTAACTAGACTTTCTGCGCCCATTTCCAGTGAGAAGATGGCAACAGTTTGTCCGAGTTTGCCGATATTTGAGGCAATGTTCAAGGCAAAGGCGGTTTTCCCCATGGCTGGACGGGCGGCTAGGATAATTAGCTCGCCTTCATGCAGACCGGTCGTTTTTTCATCGAGTGATGGAAAGCCAGTCGAAATGCCGGTTACCGTTGATTTTAGCTTGGAAAGGCGCTCAATTTCGTCGTAGTTGGTGTCAATGATTTCAGATATTTTACGAAATCCTGAACGTGTCCGACCTTCTGTGACGGCGACGATACCTTTTTCTGCCTCAGCGATAATGTCATCGGCAGCCTCTTCTTGCGAGTAGGCACGCTCGACTGATTCAGTTAATTGGCTGATTAACTTACGTAGTAAGGATTTTTCAGCGACAATTTTGGCATAGAAAACCGCGTGGGCTGCTGTTGGCGTACTCGTTGCCAATTCAGCGATATAAGAAATACCACCGATTGTTTCCAAATCGCCTTGGTTTTCCAAGAGGGAATGGACGGTTAAGACGTCAATTGGGCTGCGCTCATCTTGTAGGCGCAACATGATGCGAAAAATAATCTTGTGCGATGTCTTATAAAAATCATCAGCTGTGACGTATTCTGATACTTCAATCAAGCGGTCACTATCAAGGAAAATCGCCCCAAGGACAGCTTGTTCAGCTGCTAAATCTTGAGGCGGGGCCTTAAGCACATCAATATCTGCCATTTACTTCTCCGAAATTTTAACGCGAATCGTTGCCGTTACATCTTTGTGCAATTTAACTGGTACATCTTTCAAGCCGATAGCTTTAAGTGGGTACTCTAATTGAATTTTATGTTTATCTAGTTTGAGGTTGAATTGCTCATTGAGCGCATCTGCAATTTTTTTAGAATTGATGGCACCAAAGAGGCGACCGTCTGCTCCAACTTTTTCTTTGATTTCAACAATTGTTGATTCTTTTTCAAGTTCAGCTTTAAGCGCTTGTGCCTCTGCCAAAATTTCAGCCTCTGCTTTTTGCTCTGCTTTGACTTGACCTTTCAGTTCAGCCATAGCTTTGCCTGTTGCCTCTTTGGCTAGATTTTTTTTAATTAAAAAGTTTTGAGCAAAACCTGTTGGGACTTCTTTCACCTCACCACGTTTGCCTTTACCTTTAACATCTTGTAAAAAAATGACTTTCATTTTATATCTCCTTCATTACTAATTGTTTCAATCCTAAACTGACTCAATACCCTTTTATAATAAAATAAATGACGTATGCCCAACTCAACAAACCATGGATACAGGCCCAAGCGATGCTGTGCCATTTGACATAAGATATGACGATCGCTAGTGCGCAGCCAAACGTAATACCGCTATTCGCAATTGAACGTGTTCTTTTATCTTGGTTGTTAAAAGCCATGCCTTGCCTCCCTTAGATGGTCCACACCATTTTACGCTTTACGCTATTTAATTTTATTTTTATTCTCCGGAGCGATTTAAGAGTTTCAGTAAATCTTCTCTCACTTCAGTTGGGGTTTTTTCGTAAATCTGTGCTGCCGCATTATTGAAATGCCCGCCACCACCAAAACTTTCCATGATACGTTGCACATTGAAGTCTCCTGACGATCTAGCTGAAACAGCCACATAACCATTTTCATGGTTGACAATCGTAAAGGAGGCATCAATCCCCACCATATTTAGAAGTGTATCCGCTGCTTTTGCGATTGTAACATTGTCATACATCTTGCGGTAAAGCCCGACACCTATGGCAATGTTGTCATGAAATTCAGCGTTGAGGACAATTTCATTAATCTTCTTGTATTTGTCGAACTCTGTCGCAAGGAATTTTTTGATAAGATTGTTATCTGCACCTTGCGAACGGAGGAATGATGCTGCCTCAAAGGTTCTAGCTGTCGTGCCTTTAGAAAATTTCTGTGTGTCGACTGAAATCCCTGCAAGGGCAATCGATGCCTCGACTTTGGACATTTTTTGTTTCTGGTCATTTTGGTACTGTAAGACTTCGACAACCAATTCAGAGGCTGATGATGCCCCACTCTCGATGTAGGTCAGCAAGGCATTTTTCGGAAAGTCTTCATCACGACGGTGGTGGTCAATCACTACGACTTTATCGAAACTCTTATAGAAATCATAATCCATGGTTTGACTTGTTTTTGAATGGTCAACCATAATCAACAATGAGTTTGATTTTTTCAGCTCGCGTGCCGTATCCATTCGGATAATGTGGGCAAAGCCATCTTTTGATTCATTGAGCTTGGCAATGGCACGCTCAACGTCAGGCAAAAGTTGTTTTTCATCATAAACAACAAAGGCCTCTTTATCGTTCATATTGGCGAAAATCTTCGTAGCAACTGCTGCACCCAATGCGTCCATATCTGGGTATTTATGCCCCATGACAAAGACGTTCTCAGACTCTAACACAATCGTTCGAAGTGCTGTCGCAATCGCTCTCGCTCGTGTTCGAGATTTCTGAATATGGCTGGCTGAATTGCCACCGAAATAAATTGGTTTGGCAGTGTTGATATTTTCTTTAATCACCACTTGGTCACCACCACGAACGAGTGCCAACTCTAAGTTATCAAGCGCTGTTTTACCAATCTTAGAAAAGTTTTCTAAACCATAGGACATCCCGATAGACAAGGTCAGAGAGAAGTTTTTTTCTGTCGCCTCCTCACGAAAAGCGTTAACAAACTCAAACTTATCATCCATGATTTGTTTCAAAGATAGATAATTTGTATAAACATAGTAGCGACTGGCATTATACCGGCTAATATAAACATTATATTTGTTAGAAAAAGCATCGATTTTCGTCGCAATGAAATTATTAATAATCGTTCGACTACTGTCAGAAATCAAATCAGTCGTATCATCATAATTATCGACTGAGATAATCCCAATCACCGGACGGCTTTCACGCGTTATCGTTTTCGCCACAACCTCACTGGTCGCATCTATAAAGTAAAGCAGTTTCTTTTTATGGTCAACTTTAACCGCATACTTTTTTTGTCCGACAGACAAGTATTGCATGCCTTGATCATCAATATCCTGCACAATTTCCTTTATTTTATCGCCCTCTAATTTATCTTCATCATTGGCAAAGATAATATCGACATACGGGTTAAACCACTCGGGCGTATAATCAAACTCAGAATACCGTAATACGCCTATCGGCATCGTGTCGAGTGTCGCGTTCAGCGAATTTTCTGCGCTTTCATTCAGCGCACGGATGGTATCCAGATTCTTAGCTGTCAACACTCGCGCGCGCGCTAATAAAATAAACATCACAATCAAATTCACAACTAGCAATAAGACCAGCTCAGTTTGTTGAAATTCTGCCAAGCGCAAGATAATCACTTCGCATAAATACACCACCGTCATCGAAATGATGATAATAAGTGGTAAAAATCTTTCATAACGTTTCATGTCTACCCACCCCGTTCTGAAGTCGCTGACTTTTGTTAACACAGTCATCAGCGCTTTTTTGATACCTAACAACTAGGTCATAATGGTTCATTTTACCATGTTTTAGCCGTTTTTTCAACGATTCGAGGCGGTAACTTAGCGCAGACTACAAACGATCCGCAATCTCAGTTAAATTATCAAACAATTCATCCGCCCGCGACTGGTCTAAGCCAAACACATTGTCCTTAATTCCCCAGACCGTAGCACCCGAATCAACCCCAGCCGCAATACCCTTCTCACTATCCTCAATCACCAAAGTCTCCTCCGGCACCACACCTAACCGCGCCATTGCAACCTCATAAATCTCAGGATTCGGCTTAGACTCCTCAAAATCATCACCCGATAAAACTACTTCGAAATAAGGCAATAGCTCCGTCATCTTCATCGCCCTTAAAATCTCTAGTTTAATGGTACTAGACGCAAGCCCAAGTTTGTAGCCCTTGGCTTTCAAATCATCTAAAGGGCAACTCTAAAAACTTATGAAAAGAGGTATAATAGATTAAAAATAAGCTAACGAGGTATTGAAGATGAATTTATTTGGAGATAGCGACTATCTTGAAAAATTAAGTTTAAAAGGAGACCCTCTTGAGCGGCTAGAAAAAGTGGTTGATTTCGAGTGTTTTCGCCCAACTCTTAACCGGATTTTTAAGTATGATTTAAAAAACAAATCTCATGGTGGTAGACCGCCCTATGACCTTGTTTTGATGTTGAAAATTCTAATTTTACAACGCTTATACAATCTATCTGATGATGCAATGGAATATCAAATGATTGACCGGATTTCGTTTAGAAGATTCCTTAAGATTGATGACAAGGTACCAGACGCAAAGACTATCTGGAACTTTAGAAATCAGCTATCAAAATCTAATAGAGG
>SKEM01000521.1_pt1 | contig 24972 bp, 22 predicted proteins | sample 4826731 | NCBI WGS metagenome assembly SKEM01 (sample SAMN11008809, study PRJNA524170) | human gut metagenome | biome: Human fecal sample; material: Feces; isolation source: fecal sample from pouch patient p37 | host: Homo sapiens | place: Israel: Tel-Aviv | collected 2015-07-27
ATATAAAAGGGGATTAAGAAATGAAAAAAAAATATGGAAAAAATCTTATTTTTGAAGATTTTATTCATGATCGGGAAGTGAAAATGTATCGTAGTGATGCAGAAGATTCCGTTCATTCAGATTATACTTTAAATGTACAAGTTTTTACGTTAGATAATTTACCATTTTCACCATTAACTGGTGATCAACAACACATCTTTTTTGACTATGAGAAAGCTGGAACTGATGCAGTTAAGATCACAGGAGTTGAAGGCCATTTTTATAATGCAATTACTAGAAGGTATGAAGTGACTGATCATACTTTCGTTGTAGGAGAATTGCTTGATGACAAGGTAAGTGAGACAGTAGCTACTCAGCAAATGAGGGAAGCTGCTGAAAAAGTAATTGCAGAGTTAAGCAAACGTATTCCGATGCCTCCTCACATTAAGCATCCGAAAATTTTAACCGATGTACAAAGAGCAGAAAAATTGGTAACTGATCGCAATGTGAAGATTACTAGTTTAAGTAAGGCAACAGGAATTTCAACCTATACTTTATATAACTATCGTAAGAATCCGGCTTCTTTGCATAAGGCCTCGCAAGCAACGGTTGATTGCTTAACCAGCAAGTATTTTGAAACTTACTTTAGCCGAAATGAGATTGAACGCTTTCGGATGATGTTAATCAACATTGTTGGAGCTTATTTGAAGGAAACAGAAGGTAATCCAATTGCCTATGATCCTGCACATGCTTTATATACAATGTGTCAAAAAGGGGATTGGCATCGTTTAGCTAAAATGGAAGAATTGTGGCGTGCAAGCTACAGTGTAGAAAAGTCGCTTTAATACATGCGATGTTTATTCATGCGTTTAACGGCGTAGAAGATCGGTAAGCCGATAATGACAATTCCAGCAAAAAGCAAAACACCAGCTGGATCATTAATTAATTCACTGATTAAGACAAATAAACCGCCTAAAATAGCAACTATAGGCACTAAAGGATAAAGTGGAGTACTAAAAGGACGCTCTGCTTTATTCTTTTTTCTTAGGATAAAAATACCAAAGAAGGCTAACAGATAGAAACAATAAACTGTAAAGACGCAAAGATCTGACAAGTGATCTGGGTCAAAGAAAATCATCATTAAAAGGGCTAAAAGGACGATAAACAAAGTAGCAACAACGGGAGATTTTCCTTTAGGAGTAACATAGGCTAAGTATTTAGAAAAAGGTAAATCTCCTCGTTTAGCCATGGCATAAACGATTCTAGGAAAGGTCAGCATTTTCCCATTTAATGTTCCCATCATTGAAATGATGATGCCAATGGAAAGAATTTTACCTCCGATTGCACCGAAAACCGCGTTAGCTAGATAAGTAGTAGTGTTTTCGCCTAGTTGGTGAATTTGATTAGCGGGGATGAAGCGGAAAATCCCAATTGTAATTAGGGTATAAATAGCCAAAACAGCTGTAATTCCTGCAATGATTGCTCGAGGTAATAATTTTTGGGGATTTTTCATTTCGCCGCCTAAATTAGCGATTAAAATCCAGCCATCGTAGCCGAATAAAGTGGCTAAAACAGCAACACCGAAGTTACTAGTGTGTTGACTAACCTCTGCCACAGTCTGGTTAATCGCATCTTGTTGACCCCAACAGATTCCACAAATGGTGATTACAGCAATCGGAATCATTTTGGCATCGTGGTTATGACCGAAAAGATTGCACCTACTTTATTTTCGAAGAAATTCATGATTCCAATTGCTAAAACTGTGATTAAAGCCAAAGGAATGCGCCATGAATGATTCAAACCAAAAAAGTTAGTCATCATGATGCTCATAAAACCAGCAACGGCGGCAATAATTGCAGGACCGTACACGATGATCTGCATCCAACCAGCCATAAAGCCTAAAATGCGGCCATAGAGATTTTCAATGTAGACATAAAGACCACCAGTGTAGGGCATTTGCGCCCCTATCTCGGCAATGGTGAGACCTGCAGCCAAGGTAATTAGACCACCAAAAATCCAAGCTAGTAAGGCCATTGTAGTTGAACCTGCACTGTCAAGAACAGAAGCCTGCTTAAAAAAGATACCAGAGCCGATGATAGTTCCGATTACAATTGAAAAAGCTGAGCCGAAACCAATACTGCGTTTAAGCTTGTTGTCCATTTTTTCTCCTTTATACAAAAATAGCCGGATTCACCTTATCGTCTAGAAACGATTGAGTGAATCCGGCTGCTGATTTACGTACACCAAAATCACTCAAGTTCAGTTGGAACTTGAGCTAGATGAGTATGCCAATGTGGTGTCTTGATAAATCATAATTGAATCTCCTAAATTAATTTTAATTAGAATATCATAATTATTAAAAATGAACAAGAAAAATTTGAGATTTTTAGTCTTCGATAATCGTGTTCTGTGCTTTGCTCATCTTTTTAACTAAAAAGAAAATTGGCCAGCCGACAGCGGTAATTCCAGTAAAAAGCAAAACGCCAGCGGGATCATTGAAGAATTGGCTGACTAAAACGAAGAGCCCACCTGCAATTGCTACTAAAGGAATTAGGGGATAAAATGGCACGCTGAAAGGACGTTGGTCCTTATTTTTGTATCTTAAAATGAATAAGCCAAAGAATGCTAAAACATAGAAACTATAAATTGTGAAGACGCAGAGATTTGATAGGTAATCAGGATCGAAGAAAGTCATCATAATTCCAGTTAAGGTAATTAAGAGCATAGTAGCCATAACTGGTGCTTTTCCCTTAGGTGTAACGTATGATAAAAATCTTGAGAAAGGCAAATCTCCGCGCTTAGCCATAGCGTAAATAACACGAGGAAAGGTGAGCATTTCTCCATTAAGAGTGCCTAGCATTGAGATAATAATGCCGACAGATAGAACTTTACCGCCAATTGGACCAAGAATAGCGTCAGCCAAATAAGTGGTTGAATTTTGACCTAATGCATGAATTTTATCGGCAGGGATGAAACTAAAAATACCAATAGTAATTAACGCGTAAATTACTAATACTGTAGTGATTCCAATGATGATTGCTTTGGGTAATAATTTTTGTGGATTCTTAATTTCACCACCTAAATTTGCAATAAAGATCCAACCGTCATAGGCAAAAAGGGCAGCGAGAACAGCTACGCCAAGACCACCTGTTGATCGATTCAGCTCAGTCACAGTTTGGGCGACAGCGTTTTGCTCACCCCAGCAGATGCCGCAGAAGATAATTGCAAAAATAGGGATCATCTTAGCAATTGTAGTGATTATAGCAAAGGCTGCACCGACTTTATTTTCTAAAAAGTTTAAACCGCCGATAGCGATGATAGTGATCAAACCAATGGGAATACGCCATTCGGTGCCGATGCCAAAGAGATTAGTCACCATAATACTTAAAAAACCGGTAACTGCAGCTATCATAGCAGGACCGTACACAATAGCCTGCATCCAACCAGCCATAAAACCTAAAACGCGGCCGTAAATTTTTTCAATATAGACGTAAAGTCCACCAGTATAAGGCATCTGGGCACCGATTTCCGCAATCGTTAAGCCGGCGGTTAATGTGATAATCCCAGCTAAAATCCATGCTAAAAGTGCCATAAAGGTTGAGCCTGCGCTATCTAAAACTGAAGCTTGTTTAAAGAAAATTCCAGAACCGATAATAGTTCCAACGATAATTGAAAGTGCAGAACCTAAGCCAATACTGCGTTTAAGGTGATTGTCCATAAAAGTCCTCCAGATGTAAAAATATGTATAACATTATATCATATAAGGTGACATATAGTTTCTAAAGATACAGTAAAAGATTAACTGAATTCTTCTTGTTTACCACTAGAATTGAGTATAAAATGAAAAACAAAAATATTGTTGAGTGAGAAAGGGATTTCATGCGCGTTAATGTATTACAGCATGCACCTAATGAGGGACCTGGTTCTATTCAAGCCTGGTGCCATGCTAGAGATAACGAAATGTTCGTTTACCATCCAGGGAATTTTGGTATTTTGCCAACTGTTGATGAAACAGATCTATTAGTAGTCCTAGGCAGTCCAAACAGTCCTAATGATGATCTTGATTGGGTCAAAAATGAACGTGTGTTGATTAGAAAAATGTTAGATCAACACAAGCCGATCTTGGGAATTTGTTTTGGTAGCCAGCAGATTGCTAAAACTTTGGGCTATAAGGTACTTGATGCACCCGCTAAGGAAGTAGGTTGGGCACCAGTTTATTTGCAAGATCAGATTATTACAGGAATTCCGGATAAGTTAACAGCTCTTCATTGGCATGAACAAATGAGTGAAATTCCAACCGAAGCTAAGTTATTATTCTCTAGTGATCTAGTTAAGAATCAAGGCTTTTTACTGGGAGATAATGTAATTGGGTTGCAGTTCCACTTTGAACCGCAAATTGATAATGTGCGTGAGATTGCTATTAATGATGGAGCATATGCTTTAGAAAATAATGATTTACATCAAACGCCTACAGAGATTATTAATCATGGTGTGCCTGAGAAAAATAAAGATGTAATGTTTACTTTACTTGATTTCATTGCTAAATAAGCGAAAAGGCTAGGATCAAAATTTTGATCTTAGCCTTTTTTCTTACTTCTTTTCTAGTTCTTTAATGTTCATACCAGGAATGTTGCCAAACCATTTTTTAACTAGGTGATTATATGTGCCATTCTTTTCTAGTTTTGCTAATGCAGTGTTGATATGCTTGAGCATGTCATTTTGCCCCTTATTAACTGCAATACCATATGGCTGGTTGGTAAAGGTGCCGCCAACTAATTTATAGCCAGAACTATCACGCAAAATCCCAGCTAAAATTCCGTTATCAGTTACAAAGGCATCTCCTTGTCCAGCTTTTAATGCGGCAAAAGCTTGGCCGTAATCATCGAATTGTAAAATTTCCGCTTTAGGAGCAACTTGATGGATAGCATCGGCGGCAGTAGTTCCTTTAACTACAAGCACTTTCTTGTTATTCAAATTTTTAGCATTTTTAATGGCGCTACTGTCAGCAACCATAATTGACTGTCCAGCAGAAAAGTAAGGGTGACTGAATTCGACTTGTTTTTTACGTTCAGGCGTAATGGTCATTGCTGCAATGACGGCGTCGACATTCGTGTTTTTTAGAAGCTGAATCTTGGTGTTGGCCGTTGTTGTTATGAAATTGGCTTTGGCATTTTTGCCTAGCATTTCATGGGTTAATGCATTAGCTAAATCAATTTCAAAGCCATTAAGTTTGCCTGTTTTAATATTTATTGAGGCGAATAATGGCGTGTCGGCTTTGACGCCCCAGTTAATGGTTTTACTAGTTTTAACTGCTTGATAAACGTTTTGCTTTTTGTTTTGCTTACAGCCACTTAATGGCAAAGCAAATAGGACCACTATTGAAATTATTAATAAAAACTTTTTACGCATATAATCCCTGCCTTGTTTTACTTGATGATTTTTTTATTATACCAATTTGAAATTTAGATGCAAAAATTGTTTCTTTACTTTAATTATAGTCTTATTTTTGACAAAATGATTTGACAATAGTCCATGTGCATACTAATATATTTGGTATGCATGTAGACTAAATATGGTGGTGAAGTAATGAAAATTAGTGAGACAGAAAAATTAAATCTATCAATTATCCATGGCAGCCGTGCTTATAGCCAATGGGAGCAGGATCATGACTTGCCGGACTATTTAGTGGTAATCATGTATGAATTACTGATTCGGGGAAAATTGACACAAAGAGAATTAGTAAATCTGAGTGATTTACCCAAGCAGTCGATTAACAAAGGAATTAAGATTCTGCGTGATCATGATCATATCACGATGACTGTTGATCCTAGCGATAAGCGAGTTCGATTTTGCCAGCTTACCGAAGCAGGGCGGAAATATGCTTATGACAGGTTGCGTCCTCTATTTGAGTTAGAGGAAAAAACGGCTCAAGCCATGGGAACTGACAAAATGAAATTGTTAGCTAAGCTTTCAGAAGAATGGAGCACTACTTTTTGGCATTTTTTAAGTGAAGAAAGGAGTAAAAATGGAAAACTTTAAAATAATTCTTCCATACTTAAAGCGTTATAAAAAAGATGTTGTTTGTGCAATTATTGCTATCTTAGTTTCAGCGTTTTCTGGATTATATCAGCCTAAATTATTGGAAAATATTCAAAAGGCATTGATGGCGAATCAGAAGCAAGCAGTCTTGTCTGATGGAATCTGGCTAGTAGTCCTAGGTATAATTGCAATTATTTCGGGTATTTTTAACGTTTATTTTGCAGCGAAAATTGCACAAGGAGTAGTTAGTGATCTACGTGAAGATACCTATGCTAAGATTCAAACGTTCTCTTTTGGTAATATTAAGAAATTTTCAGCAGGTTCTCTAACTACACGGTTGATCAACGATATGAACCAGGTAATGAACATGATGATGCAGCTATTTATGCAGATGATGCGGTTGCCGATTTTAATTGTCGGTTCATTTATCTTCTGTATCGTGATTATTCCGCGCTTCTGGTGGGCACCAGTGGTCATGGTTGCACTTATTTTTGGTTTTGGCGCTTACGTTTTAAGACAAATGAATAGTTTGTTTACCAAATTCCAAGAAATGATGGACCGAATTTCTAATCAAGCACAAGAAACATTGCAAGGTGTGAGAGTGGTTAAGTCATTTAATCAAGGTCCACAAGAAATTAAAAAGTTTGATCAAACTTCGGACCAATTGATTGACTACAACATTGTGATTGGTTACTGGTTCTCTGCAATTATGCCAGCTTTTCAGATGATCGCTTATACCGTAATTGCTTTAATTGTTTATTTAATTGGTAAAAATATTACGGCACATCCAAGTGATATTGCGGTAGTCAGTCCATTCGTGAACTATGTTTTAACCCTGCTATTTACGATCATGATTGCCGGAATGACCTTAATGCAATTTTCAAGAGCTAATATTTCTCTTGGACGTATTCGTGAGGTATTGGAGACTGAACCAGATGTCAAGTTTGTGGAAAGTGGTTCGGTTGCACCTCTTAGCGGTAGCGTAGAGTTTGATCATGTTTCCTTTACTTATCCTGATGGGGATGATCCTACTTTAAAGGATATTTCGTTTAAGATTAAGCCAGGTCAAATGGTTGGTATCGTTGGGGCAACAGGTGCTGGTAAATCAACTTTGGCCCAATTAATTGCTCGTTTATATGATCCAACTAAGGGTGAAGTAAAAATTGGCGGTCAAAATATTAAAGATGTAACTGAAACTGCATTACGCAAAACTGTTTCTTTTGTGCTGCAGCGAGCAGTTCTTTTCTCAGGTACAATAGCATCTAATTTGCGTCAAGGTAATGCTCAGGCTAAATTACATGAATTGCAGCGTGCTGCCAATATGGCGCAAGCATCAGAATTTATTGAGCGTTATAACGATTCTTTCGATCATGAAGTAGAGGAGCGTTCTGCTAACTTTTCCGGTGGGCAAAAGCAACGTCTATCTATTGCACGTGGCTTGATTGCTAAAGCACCAATTTTGATTTTGGACGATTCAACTTCTGCTCTGGATGCGGAAAGTGAGAAGAAAGTACAGCAAGCTTTAGAGCATGAGCTGCCTGATACTACTACTTTTATCATTGCGGAAAAGATTGTTTCAGTGATTAATGCCGATACAATTTTAGTGTTAGATGACGGTAAATTAGTGGCACAAGGTACGCATGAAGAATTGCTTAAGACTTCGCCGGTTTACCAAGAAATCTTCAAGACACAAAAAGGTAAGAAAGGAGGAAATGAATAAATGAGTAATACGAAAAAGGCATTGCGCTATTTTGCTAAGTATTTGAAGCCTTATTGGAAGGGAATCACTATTGTGGTTATCCTTTCTTTGATTTCGAGTGGTGCACAGGTTATGGCACCTACATATTTAGGCCGTTCAGTTACCGCTTTAACTACTTATTTGGTTGATTTAAAAAAGGGTACAGCATCCATGAACACGTTCTATAGCGCGTTATGGTCGATGTTCTTGTTTTACTTATTGAGCCAGATAGCGATTTTTATTGCTTGGATGGTAATGTCCAAGTTCAATGCGGATTCAACTAATGACATGCGTGAGAATCTATTTGCCAAGTTTCAACGGATGTTAGTGCGCTACTTTGATACTCATCAGGATGGTAAACTTTTATCGCTATTTACTTCCGATTTGGATAATATTTTCAACGCAATGAACAATGCGATTTTTGAAATTATTTCCCAGGGAATTATGTTCGTGGGAACAATTATTGTGATGTTCACGATTAATAGTACTTTGGCTTGGACTACGATTGCGACAACACCATTCATTTTGATTATTAGTGTCCTTTTAATGAAAAAAGCTCGCGTTTATATCGATAAGCAGCAAGATGAAATTGGCGATTTAAATGGTTATATTACCGAACAGATCAATGGTGAAAAGGTGATTATTACCAATGGTTTGCGTCAAGAATCGGTTGATGGCTTCAAGGTCTACAACAATAAAGTAAGAACCGCTTTGTTTAAGGGGCAATTTTATTCGGGAATCCTATTCCCATTGATGAACGGATTGAACTTACTTAATTTGGCAATTGTCATCGCTATGGGGTCTTGGATGATTATTTCCGGTCAAATTTCTCAGGCTATTGGATTGGGCTTGATTGTAACTTTCGTTGAATATTCACAAGTTTATTTCCAACCTTTGACGCAAATTACTTCAATTTATTCTATGATTCAATTAGCTTTAACTGGGGCAAGAAGATTAGCTACAGTTGAAGAACAAAAAGATGAAAACGAAGTGCCAAATGGTAAGGTCATTAGTGGTTTGAATCATGGTGTCAAGCTAGAAAATGTTCATTTTGGCTACAATAAAGATAAAGAAATTTTGCACGGAGTAAATATTTCGGTTGATAAGGGCCAATCAGTGGCTCTGGTCGGACCAACCGGTTCAGGTAAAACTACGATTATGAACCTGTTAAATCGCTTCTATGATGTTAATTCAGGTAAAGTAACCTTTGACGGGACAGATGTACGTGATATTCAACTAACATCATTGCGAAATAATGTTGGGATCGTCCTGCAGGACTCTGTCTTATTTACTGGTACTGTAGCGGACAATATTCGTTATGGTAAGCCGAATGCTTCAATGGATGAAGTGATTTCAGCGGCTAAGCAGGCTAATATCCATGATTTTATTGAGACTTTGCCTGATGGTTACGATACTCAAGTTAGCGATGCTAGCTCAATCTTTTCAACTGGGCAAAAGCAATTAATGTCAATTGCTCGGACAATTTTAACGAATCCACCATTCCTAATCTTGGATGAAGCAACTTCTAACGTAGATACGGTAACGGAAGAAAAGATTCAAAAGGCAATGGATACTGTGATTGCTGGACGAACAAGCTTTGTGATTGCTCACCGGTTAAAGACGATCTTGAATTCTAATAAGATTGTTGTGTTAAAAGATGGTAATGTGATCGAAGAAGGCAGCCACGAGGCACTGCTTAAAGAAAAAGGATTTTATTACAAACTTTACACAGATCAAATGGCATTTGATTAACAATGTGCTATACTTGACTTAATTGATAAATAAATGAAATGTCACTAGGGGTGCGGAATGCTGAGATAATACCCTTCGAACCTGAACAAGATAATACTTGCGCAAGGGAAAGTGCTAACAAGAGAATTAACTTTTATTTGTGTGCTCCTACTGACAGTATGTTAGTAAGGAGCATTTTTTATGTTTACTAGATCGTCAAAATGGAATGTAAAATCAGTTATTTTAGTTGCCTTAATCGGGATCATCATGGGTGTGATTTACACTTATGGCTTTAACAATGTGTATAACTTAGTAAAATTAAGCTTTTTACCCACCGGTTATGCACCGGTTGTTGACAACGTTTTTACTGGCTTATGGTATATGGCTGCTCCTTTAGCGATGTATTTTGTACCAACTAAGGGAGCTGGAACTATTGGTGAATTGCTGGCTGCCACGGTTGAGATGGCGATCGGTGGCCAGTGGGGAGCCTTGACTATTTTTGAGGGGTTAATTCAAGGAGCAATGAATGAGATCGGCTTTTTCCCTAAAAAAGAACGCTATGAAAAGTTCTCATGGAAGAGCGTTTTGACTGGTGCTTTCTTTGCCAATTTAGGTGGTTTTATACCAAGTTACTTTTTGTTTGGTTGGAGTCATTATCAGGTTAATGTACAAATTTTGATGTTTATTGTAAGTATGATTTCATCATTACTGTTTGATGGTGTCCTAGTGAAATTGATTACCAATCTTTTCGATAAAGCATTAAAACCTAAAGTTGCCTAGAAACTATAAACCATACCTTTTCGTATACACACACTTTATTAATACCATTTGAGTGATAGAATAAGGTTAGATGTATTGTATACGTTTTCAAAAAAGGGGACTTATATGGCTCGACGAAGCAATGCGGAAAAGGAAGCTGAGGCTGAGGCGATTAAAAATTGGAATCCACGTTATAAACACAATGTCATTGTCTACTTATGGATTTATGGTATTTTAGGTGCAGTAACTGGGATTACGAATGATGCAGCCTTGTCTTACTACAAGATTGTAGCACCACACTTGATTTCAGGTTTAAACATTTTTAATGCGGCGACAGCAATTTTGATGTCAGTCATGATTGCGACGGTTCATAAATGGGGCTATCGCAAGATTTTGTTGATTTTGCCGCCAATGACTGCGATTTTTATGGCTTTAACTTGTATCACGACTAACCAGCTCGTTATCATGATTGCTTATACTATTTCTTGGACAGCAATTGGGGTTTATGATTTGATGTATCCATTAATGTGGACCTCATATGTTCCGGGAAAAATTAGAACTAAGATGTTCTCAACAGTAATGATTGTTAATTTGATTACACAAACGATCTGTACGTTTTTAGGTGGGAAAGCTGTCGTTTGGTTCTTTGGTTTGATTAGAGGCATTCCTTATCATGAGGCATCTGTTCTTTCTGGTAAGTCAGAGATGTTAACTGGTCAAACTTTAGCAGATTATACAAATTCATACAGAATCCTGCTTTACATTACGGCTGCCGTAACCATGTTAGCCTTTGTTTTGGCTTTGTTTATTCATGATGTGCCACGTGATTATCGTTCTACTGCAGATGACAAGGAGCCTAGCAGAGCAGAGAAGATGGCTATGTATAAAAAGCTTTTGAGCAAGAAGACATTGATGTGGATTGTCTATATTGCCGGTATTCAACTTGGTGCTCGTTTAGTTGCTGTTTATGTGCCGATTTATTTGAATAGTTATTTGCACATTCCACGTGATGTTACTTCTACCATTAACACCGTTGTTCAAGCAGCGATGCTAATTGGATATTTCTTTGCGCCATTCTTGGAAAAGAAGATGGGGGCGATTGTTTCTGTTGCTGCAGGTACATTGACCTGTGTGCCAGTTATGTTGTTGCTAGCTAACGGTCGTCGCTTAGGTAGCGGGACAGTTTTGTTTGTAATTGTCGGCCTTTTGCTCTTCTTAAGAACAGGATTAGCCAATGCCACAATGCCAATTCAACAAGAAGTTCAGATGGTTATTGTTGATAAGGACTTGCGTCCAGCCTTTACTGGAGTAGTTCAGATTGCTTATGCTGTTGTCGGTGTCATTGATGGACTCTTCACCGAATTTTACTTATTTACTACCCAAGATGGTTATGCAAATGCCTATTACATTGCAGCGGTAATTTATGTTATTGCTAGTGTCTTGCTTTTGGTCTTTTTTGCCAAGAAGTATAACCGAATTTTGGACACAGCTAATGCACAAGATGATAATCAAAATTAAGATAATTTAGAATAAAGAAAAGACCTGATAATCTTCGCTTTGTGATTATCAGGTCTTTTGCTGCTTATTTCAAAACAGATTGTAACTTAGTAGTTAACATGTCAATTGCAACATCATTTTCCCCACCTTCAGGTACGATGATATCGGCATAGCGCTTGGTTGGTTCAATAAATTGGTTGTACATTGGCTTAACTGTACCCAAATATTGATTAATAACAGAGTCAAGTGAACGACCACGTTCCTTCATATCGCGCTCAAGTCGGCGAATAAAACGGATATCATCATCGGTATCAACATAAACTTTAATATCCATCAAATTGCGAATATCTTCATTGAAGAGGACTAAAATTCCTTCTAAGATAATAATATCGGCCGGCTCAACATGAATAGTTTCATCGCTTCTAGTATGAGCGGTAAAATCATAAGTTGGCATTTCAATCGGTTTTCTGTGCATTAACTGACTTAATTGTGCCTCAAGTAGCGGCATATCAAAAGCATCAGGATGATCATAATTAATTTTCATTCTTTCTTCCATTGATACACCAGTATTATCTTTATAATAAGAATCCTGGGTCATGATCATAATGCGATCTTGATCATTAATATTATCCGCAATTTCATGAGCGATGGTAGTTTTGCCGCTTCCAGAACCACCAGCAATTCCAATGATAACGGGTTTTTCAAGTTTTCCCATTTCAAACTCCTTTGTTTTTCAATATATCACTAAATATTTTAAGCTATTTTCCGAATATTAACAGCATTTATTTGTATTAAAAACGGATTCATTTTGAAGTATAAGAAATTTTGCTTGCTTTTTATCCCAAAATAAGGTTAAATACATATAAATAAATTAAAAGGCTATGAAAAAGACAAGTAGATAGTTTATTTCTAACAGTGAGTTGGTGCTAGTGAAAAGCCAATAGACCCTGAACTATTGAAAAACACTTTTAGCAGCTCACCGAAATAACAATTCTTAGAGTAGGTTGAGACGTCTCCGGTACGTTACCACACCGGTGAAGCATGATAGTGCTTCATGAGTAGGTCTATATCTAATAGGCAATGTGGGTGGTACCGCGGAAAGAAGTCTTTCGTCCCAGTTTAGGGATGAGGGACTTTTTCTTTATCCTAAAAGTTAGTAGTTAATAAATTCGTAAGTAGCGTTAATATGATTATTTTAATCTAGCTAAATACAAATATATTTTGCTAAAACCGAATAAATTTATAAGATTAGCAGGCTATTATACTATTTTGAATTGCTAAAATATTTAGTTTTAGCTTTAAGAAGAGTAAAATAATTATATTGTGTAGACAAAGGAAAGAAAGGTAGAAGCCATGACAGCAATTATTGAATTTAAGCATGTTGATAAGTACTACGGAAAGCTCCATGCATTGAAAGATATTAACTTAAAGATTGATGAAGGCCAAGTGGTTTCAATTATTGGTCCATCTGGTTCAGGTAAGAGTACTTTAATTAGAACTATGAATGGCTTGGAACCAATTAATAGCGGTCAATTAATTGTAACTGGGTATGATTTGGCTGATAAAAAGACCGATATTAATAAGATTCGTAAAAATGTTGGGATGGTATTCCAACACTTTAATCTCTACAATAATCACACTGTGTTAGAGAACGTTATGCTGGCGCCTAAGATTGTGCTAAAGCGTCCTGATGATGAGAACCGTAAAGTAGCGATGCAATATCTTGAAAAAGTAGGTATGGCCGATAAAATTGACTCTTATCCTCGTCAATTATCTGGTGGACAAAAACAAAGAGTAGCGATTGCTAGATCATTAGCAATGCACCCTAAGGTGATTTTATTTGATGAACCAACTAGTGCCCTTGACCCAGAAATGATTGAAGATGTTTTAGAAGTTATGAGATATGTTGCTGAACAAGGCATTACTATGGTTGTGGTTACCCACGAGATGGGTTTTGCTAGAGAAGTAAGCAATCGCTTAATTTTCTTTGATAATGGTCATATTTTAGAAGATCGCAAGCCAGAAGAATTCTTTGCTCATCCAGATACTGAACGTGCTCGGCAATTTTTAAGCAAAGTTATTTCTAAAGATTAAGGTGACACGCCATGAAAAAGATAAAAAGATTTCTTTTCTTGCCTTTGCTGATTCTATTAGCGTTTACCTTAACAGCTTGTGGCAAGCATGCTAGCAATAATGTTTATCAAAAGGTAAAAGAAAGTAAGACAATTGTTTGGGGCGTTAGAGCAGATACTAGATTGTTTGGCTTAACGAACATTAAGACAGGACATATTGAAGGGTTTGAAATCGATTTGGCTAAGGCTTTAACTAAGCAAATGCTAGGTAAAGATGCTAAAACCGATTTTGTTACTACTACTGCCAACACTAGAATCCCACTTTTAAAAAATGGAAATGTTGATGCTGTTTTAGCCACAATGACTATTACACCAGAACGTGCCAAGCAAGTAACCTTCTCTAAGCCATACTTTCCAGCCGGTTCATCTTTGTTAGTGCCTAATAATAGTAAGATCAAGAATGTTAAGGATCTGGAAGGCAAAACTGTTTTGGCCGTTAAAGGAACTACCGCAGTTGATGATGTACATAAGTATGCCCCTAAAGCGCGGATTTTGCAATATGATGACTATGGTCAAGCAATGTCTGCATTGAAGGCTAACCAAGGTGTGGCATTAACTACTGACAACGGTTTGCTTGCCGGTATCGCTCAAGAAAATCCTGGTTATAAGTTAGTCGGCGGCGTCTATAGTAATGCTCCTTACGGAATTGCTGTTAATAAGGGACAAAAACAAATGGCTGATCATATCGACCAAGCTTTGAATGAATTACAAAAGAATGGTACTTATGACCGTTTGATTAAAAAGTGGTTTGCTGGAATTCCTGGTTTTAGTCTAAAGGGGGTTTTGAAATAATGTGGCAAATTATTACTAACAACTGGGGCAGCTTCCTAACAGGTTTTTGGAATACTATTTTAAGTAGTATTATTGCTCTAGTTTTCAGTTTGATTTTAGGCGTGATTTTTGCCTTGCTTGAGGTAGCACCATCTAAATTTGGCCAAGTGATCGCGAAGATCTATATTGCGATTTTTAGAAATATACCTTTGCTGGTAATTGTCATGATCTTTTATTTGATCGTTCCACGTTATATTGTGAAATTGTCAGGATTTCAAGCGGGGACAATTGGGTTAACGCTTTATACATCAGCGTTTATTGCAGAGACCGTTCGTGCGGGAATTAATTCAATTGGAACTGGTCAAATGGAAGGTGCTCGCTCCAACGGTATGACCTATGTGCAAGCCATGCGTTATGTCATTTTACCTCAAGCGATGAAGATAGTGATTCCACCACTAGGCAACCAGTTTGTCAACTTGGTTAAAAACTCTTCAGTTTTGGCCTTTGTTGCCGGTTTTGACTTGATGTATCAAGCACAATTGATTGCGTTCTCAACGTTCCAAACAATTGATACTTATATTATTGTTGGATTGTTCTACTTGATCTTGACTTTGCCGCTTAGTTACTACATGCGTCATTTAGAGAAAAAATTAGTCAACTAATAGGAAGGGGATAGAGAATGGAAACTTTTATTCATGCATATTCATGGGTCGATATCCGCTTCTTATTACAAGGACTTTGGGTAACGATTTATGTTTCATTAATTTCAATTGCATTAAGCTTCGTAGTAGGATTAATCTTAGGATTAGTTCGCTACATGAAAATTAAGTATGTGTCTGCAATTGTAGGCTTTATTATTGATATTATTCGAAACTTGCCGCTATTGTTGATCATCTTCTTTACCTATTTTGGTTTACCTCAATTAGGTATTGTAACGAATCCAACGACAGCTTCAATTGCAGCGTTAGTCATCTTTGAAGGTGCAATGCTAGCAGAAATTGTTCGTTCAGGAATTGGCTCAGTTGATTCGGGTCAAATGGAAGGTGCCCGTTCCAACGGGATGTCGTATGGTCAGGCTATGTATCATGTAATTATGCCACAAGCTTTGCACAATATGATTCCGGCATTATTATCACAATTTGTATCATTGGTTAAGGATACTTCATTGGCAACTATCATTGTTTTGCCAGAGCTTTTATACCACGCACAAATTATTTACAGTCAGAACACGACTTACTTAATTCCAATGTATGTGATTATTGCAATCATGTACTTTATTGTCTGTTTCTGCTTGTCAACGATTGCAAATTACTTGCAGAAAAAATATGATTAAAGGCTCAAATTATCCAAAAAAACTAACTCATGCTAACATAATAGTAAGAGTTAGTTTTTTATTTTAGGAAAAATTATGAGTGTAAATGCACAGTTAACAGATCGTGAACGAGTTGAATTAACTAAAAAGGCATATGATGAATTGCAGCTGGGTGATACTATCAAAATAGATCAACATTATCTTGGAACTGTTTGTCGTAATGTTTATGCTAAGGATGGGATGCGAGCCTTCGTCATTTCAAGTCCGAATGAAATAACAATCTTATTTAAAGGATCATATGGTTTTAAAAAGGGGACTCCACAAACTTGGCGTGATGAATGGATTAAAACTAATCTACCAATTTTAAAAGCACTGCTTGCACGAAAACGGACGATTCCTAGCCAATTAAAGTCAGCTGCTCACTTATTGAATCAGACAATTAATCAATTTAAAGGTAGTAGAATTTATATTTATGGTCATTCGTTAGGTTCAATTAATGCTCAGTTTGCTTTAGCTAATTGTCGTCATCCAGAAGCAATTGCAGCTGCTTATCTGTATGAAGGAACCAATATTTGGCTGTTACTGACGCCAGCTGAACGACGTCAGGTGGCTAAAATGCGGGAGAAAATTTTTAACTATGTCGATATTTATGACCCGGTTACGTTAGGAATTACTGAGACGCACCATATGGTAGGAAAATTGTGTTATGTGGATAGCGAACCGATGCAACCAATTAAGCAGCATATGTGGGGAGGATATAACTTTAATGCAGATGGTAGTTTGAAGTTACGTAAGGTTGATCAAGCTTTTCTGGCAGAAAGTCGTAGTGAGCGTAAGTTACTTGCTCGTTCAGGTGATTTGGCAGATTTTTTAGAGAAAATGGGCTCAGCCGAAGAAGTAAAAAAATTAGCTACCGATAAAATTGAGCAATTAGTTCAACGCTATCCTGATCATAAGAGTTTGGCAAAATTGGCCGCTCTTTTTGAAGGAGAAAGAAATGATAAATTAAGCCATAGAAAGAAATAGAAATTTATAGAATTTAGTAGAAGCAAATGCTTTAATCTTTACTAAAGATAATATGTGGAGATGAAGATTATGGCAGTTCTTAAACCTAAAGAGATGGCTGAACGCTTGGGTGTGACAGTGCGCACTTTACAGGAGTGGGATCGTAAAGGAATTTTTCCAGCACATCGTACTCCAACAAATAAGCGCTACTATACTGAACAGGATTATCTTAAGTACATTAATAATAATTCTGATCCTAAGAAGGATAAGCGCAAGGTAGTTGGCTACGCACGCGTTTCAACTGCTAATCAAAAGGATGATTTAAAAGATCAAGAAGAGTTCATACGCGAATTTGTCAACACTAAAGGGATTATTCTTGATGAAATGATCACCGATATTGGTAGCGGTCTGAATTATAAGCGCAAAAAGTGGAATAAGCTTCTTGATGAAGTAATGCAAGGAAAGATTAAAACAATTTACATTACTTACCAAGATCGTTTTATCCGCTTTGGTTATGATTGGTTTGAAAAACTATGTAATCAAAATGGCACTAAAATAGTAGTCTTAAACAATCGAGAAACGTCACCTAATGAAGAATTGGTTCAAGATGTCTTAAGTATTTTACACGTCTTTTCTTGTCGTCTTTACGGCTTACGTAAATACAAGCATAAGATTAGCGAAGACAAGGAGTTGACTAATAAATGATAGTAAAAACACGCGTTTACCGTCTAAAACCAGATGAGGCGATGAAGCAAATTTTGGACGATTGGTGTAACTACCGTCGATACTGTTGGAATCAAGCCTTGGCTTTATGGCAAGACTTGTATATGGCACATACTATTTTTGATAAAGTAGTTGCCACTACCTTTATTCCTAAGCAGAATAAAAAGACTAAGAAATGGCGCATGACTCATCAAGATTATCACTTAAATCCTAGTCCTAATTGGCGTTTAGTAAGAGATCTAATGATTGAACAAAAGGAAGATTGGCAGTATGCCTACTCTGCTCGCACTTTACAGTTAGCGGTACAGGATTTAGGCAAAGCATGGCAAAATTTCTTTAATAAAGCACAGCCTGATTGGGGCAAGCCTAAGTTCCGCTCTAAGAAAAATCCGCGCCAAGGCTTTAAAACTGATCGAGCAAAGATAGAGGATGGACTACTTTGGTTAGAAATGCCTAGAGATACCCCATATAAGGATCGTTGGGCAGGGATCGAACTTTCAAATAAGCCTTTATCGGGTAAAATTGGTGTAGTTTCAATTTTTAAAGTAAACCATAAGTATTATGCTTCTATACCTTATAAGCTAGAAAAGCCTTTACCCAAGGCTAAAACTGGCAAAGGTACAGGAGTTGATATTAATGTAGGTCACTTTAATTATCAAGATGGACAGTGTTTAGTTTTGCCTAAGTCACTAAAGAGGCTTTATGCGAAAATCAAGTTTTATCAAAAGCGTTTAGCTAAGAAGCGGACAGTTAATGGCAGAATCAAGGGGACACAAAGTAATAAGTATTTGAAGACGAAAACCAAGCTTCAATCTTGTTATGAACGTGTTTCCAATATTCAGCACGACTTGATGCACAAGTTTACAACCAAACTGGTTAATGATTATGACCAAATAGTAATTGAAAACTTAGACGTAAAAGGCATGCTTATGAGTCACGTTGCTTCAAAAGGTATGCATCGATCAATGTTTGGACTGTTTAGACAGCTATTGGCTTATAAGTGTGATTGGTATGATAAAGAACTGATCTTGGCTAATAAGCTTTATCCGTCAACACAAAGATGTGCAGTTTGTGGTATGGTCAAAAAAGGTGATGAAAAAGTCACCTTAAAGGGTAATCAAAAGCATGGCACTAAGCATAATGAATATATTTGTTATAATCCGGACTGCCCAAATTATGGCAAAGTAGTTGATCGCGATGAAAATGCCATGAAGAACTTGACGCTGTTAATCAGCCATCCAGAATTAAATAAAGCAATATAAATTATCCACGGTCAGGCTATGACCGATAACGATGCCATCATAGTTGGTCAATGCGATTACTCCCTAGTTGGAATATCAGAATACCGGCGTTTTAACGGTGGCGAATGTAAAATGGAAAGGAAAAATATAAGCCTTTGAAGTATGGAAAATACCATTCTTCCATGCTTTTCTACATTTTATATAGCAGAAATACGGAAAGGTAAAAATCGGTAAAAGAAACATACTAACCTAGTGTTGGATCATGAATCGACGGATTCACGATCTGGCACTTTTTATTTTGTCTAAAATAGAAAGTGAAGATAAAGCAAATCAAGTCTTCAGCTTTTTAGACACTTGATGTCGTAAAAGAAACGGACTGCTTTACCACCTATTCTTAAGTCTCTTCGAAGTCTGTGGGCACTTAGATGCCGTGTTTAGAAAATTAGAATTAATAGGTTGATAAAGAGGTTTATCTTCACAGCGGAGGTTATATTATGGAATCACAAATTATTTTCGCTATTGATGTTAGCAGTAAATCTTCCACAGTTTGTGTGGTTAATGACCGGATCAAACAAGGCGAATCTTTTAGAATCTCTAATGATTCCTTTGGCTATCAAAAACTTTATGAGCAACTGAACCAATATTTGATAACTCCTTTAGTTGTTTTCGAAGCTACTGGTGTTTATTCTCTAAGCCTGCAAGCTTTCTTAGAGGATTATCATATTAAGTATTTGAAGCTTAATCCGCTTAAAGCGAAAAAGCTAATGGACAATAATTTACGCCATAATAAAACTGATAAGGTAGATGCTTATCGCCTGGCTTTAATTCAATTTAATGCCCCGCAAAAGCTGCGTGATCCACAGCCCAGAGAGTATCATGAACTTCAGAATGCCAGTCGCTATTATGAAGAACTTACTAGGAGTATAGTTACTACTAAAAATCAATTGCACCGCAACCTCCAATCCACTTTCCCACAAATTGAAGAAATACTGTCTCATCCATCTGGCAGAATTTATTGGGCGCTTGTTAGTCTTTTCCCACATGCTGGATATGTTCTAGAAAAGAATGAGACACAGGTAACTCAAATGCTTAATTCTATTTCTGGAATAGGACAACAAAGGGCACGGTACTTAACCACAAGATTATACGCTTTTGCTAGAGAAGCTTATCCTTATGATTCCAAAGATAGTATTATCGTTAGAGCTATTCAAAGGAACATTTCTAATTTGTTTTCACTCCAGCAAGAACGCGACTATGTAATTAACTACATGGAAAAGCTGGCTAAAGCAGTAAACGCTCGTGCTTTATCCATCTATTTGAGTATCCCAGGGGTTGCTAGAATTACAGCAGTGAGATTAGTAGCAGAGCTCGGTGATCTAAGACGGTTTAGCACTTCAGCTCAAATTGATGCGTTTGTTGGCATTGATCCAGGAAGGTACCAATCTGGTGAAAAAGACAGTTCTCTTGGCATTACCAAGCATGGCAATCATATTGCCAGAAAAATACTTTATCGAGTTATTATTCAAATGGAGACGGTAAAGGCTACGCAGCCTTGCCATATAACTGATTATTATGACAAGAAAAAACGATCTTCAAATAGCCAAGGCTATAAGAAAATCGCCATTGCATCAGTCCATAAACTGATACGCACAATGTTTGCTCTTATCAAACATGATCAATTATATGATTACAACATAGCCACCAAAAATAAAAGACTTTAGCTGAAATCAAATAATCAACTTAAGTATAAGCAACCTATGGAAAAACTACAAGTATTCATAGGCTTATTTGTGGTACTTTCGCTTTTTCTTAAATTTAAACTCTTATTTGCTTTAACCTTATTCGCATCATTAAAACAAGTAAATTTATTTTCTTAAATCATTGATAATACTTGACTTTGGGTAGAAAAAAAGCCAGCTTTCCAACTGACTTTGCTTTGATTATAAAAGGTTGTTCTTCAATATTATACAACACTAAATCATTGTTAACTTAACTTTTGTTCCAAATTCAAAATATACTTGCGCAGATCTTTCTTGGTTTCAGGATGGTTCAAACCATATTCAATCGAAGTTTCGAGATAGCCTTCCTTGTTACCTACATCATGACGCTTTCCCTTGAACACATGTGCAAACACTTTTTGTGTCTTGTTCAACGTATCAATCGCATCAGTCAATTGTACTTCTCCGCCTCGACCGGGTTTTGTTTCAGCTAAAATGTCAAAAATTTCTGGCGTCAATAAATATCGACCAATGATTGATAAATCATCTAGTGCTTTATCAATAGCTAGCTTTTCTACAAAGCTACTTACATTATAAAGACTGTCGTTGACCTTACCATCTGGCACAATAACACCATATTTTGAAACTTCCTTATGTGGAATCTTCATTACAGCAATTGTAGAAGCATGAGTCTGCTCATAGTCATTCATTTTGCTTTCTTAGCTGTCTGACTTTCTTTTCCATAACATTTTTAATTTTCACATAAACCCTATCCACAAGTGAACAAACAAACACTGTAACAACAGCAATCACAATGCCCATTAGTACAAACTTCCAAAATGGCGTCTGAAACTGTGAGACATGTAACAACTTTTGCCAAAAGTATATCCTAAAAAGTGGATGTTCAGTAATCAAATAGGAAGCTAACACTCCCGAAGCTATCCAATTGATAGCTCTAGAATGAAAGCTAGGTACACTAAGAAAGATACAAAATATTCCCACAGCTGTGATTAATGGCAGCAAACCAAATGTGAATTCAGCCATATCTAACTTCATTATTCCATGTTTCAATACAATTAGTGAGATATATTCTAATACTGCGCCAAATAATGTAACTGCACAAGCTTGCCACATTTTAAGTTTGAACTCATATCTATGAATAAACGCACCAATTAAATATGGTGAAAGCATCGCACCAACACTAAACATATTACCTAACGGTGCATTGGGTGTTCCATCATTTTTAATAAACGGCACAATATCCGCAAAAACGATAAGTATTCCTATTAGGATTAACAAATTCTTCCTATCAAATTTACGTATTGCTATGTTCAGTATCGGGGTTAACAAAATTAGCACTATGTAGCTAGTAATAAACCAATATTCATCAAAAATAACTGGAAAAAATGCATAAAGAAGATCTCGTTTATTAAATACAACAAAATGAAAAATTAATGCACAGATCAAGATAATCCAAGAATAGACTAGAGTCTTAACCCACAACTTATCCACACGATGCCAGGCTTTAATAAAGTTAGTTTCTTGTCCACCCAAAAAGTATCCAGTAATCAATACAAATAGGGCAACTCCAACTTGTCCCCAAGGTCTAAAAAACTAAATTTTTACTGAATTATAAATTGTCCAGCCGCCATACATTGTGTAATGATATGCAACAATAAGCACCATCGATAAAATTCTTATTATTTCAAATCTAGAATCACGTTTCTTCATCTCTACTCCTATTTTTTAAATAAAAAGTGCATTGCTCATTCTGAGAGCATGCACTCCTTTATTTGCTCAATTTTTCTTTTATTAATTGCTTAGCCTGTCCTACAATTGGCGCTCTCAAAATTATTACCATAACAGTGTAGATCATAACGCCAACGATAACTTCAATCCCCATCATTAGCCAAGAATCTTTCAAATGTGTATTCATCCAGAAAACTGGTAAAAACATTGCTACGCCAGAAATCAGATACTTCCATAAACTATTAAATAGAGTCCTATAACTCAACAACCCACGAACTGCAACCAATTGATACAAAGTGACACTAATTTCAGATAAAACAGTTGACCACATGGCACCATTCAAGCCATAAAAATGAATCAATGGAAAATTCAGAATGATATTTACTACGGCACCAACTGTAACCGAAATGGTAAATTGTTTCTGATGATGAATCGGTAACAGATATTGCACCCCTAATGCGTTACTCCAAGCAATCATCAAAATTACGATTGATTCAATCATCATTGCTGGACCCACTGGCTCATAACCAGGGCCAAAAAACTTCGGTGCTAGGGTTAACGAAATCGCCGCCAAACCAAACATCATTGGTACAGCTAATGATGATACAAAATCAAATGATTTATATAGCATTTGGTTCACTTTTTTCATATTACCATGTGATACAACATTAGCCACGTGGGGCAACATTACTGTACCGGTTGCAGTTACTAAAGCTAAGATTAATTTTACTATGTTATCAGAATATTGGTAATACCCAGAAGCAGTTTCACTAACCATTATCCCTAACATTGTGCGATTTAATTGAACATACACTTGAATTGCAATCTGCGGAACAAAAAGTTCACCCATTGGCAAAAAATGAACCCATGGATTTAAACTCCTCACTTTCACTTTAGGCAAATCACGATAAATGTCTGGCCACAAAGTTAGATTACCTAATAAAGTGGATAGCGCTAAAACTACGATATATAGAGTTACATCATATGGCCCTTTAATAAAAAGAAAGATTGCAATCATCGATACAATTTTCACTAAAGAATTCTTCAAAACCGTAACTTTAAAGTTTTCAACGCCTTCGTAGAACCAAGAAATATCAAATGCTACGGCTACTAGGTTTAATGATTGAGCTACCATGTAATCAAATTGACGAGTATAAAAAATAAGAAAAATCTCAAAAGCAATAATTGACACAAGGGTCATTATTGTTTTAACAATTTGAATCTCCCAAAAGGTCTTAGCCATTTTAGTTCGATTATCTCGAACGTAGGCTATCTGTCGATTCCCATAATATCCAATACCCATGCTAGCAAACAGAATAAAATATTGAATAATAGAATTAGTAAACGCATTTGCTCCTACACCCTCAGGTCGAAGTACACGACTAACATATGCTGAAGTAATAAGCGGTACTATTATTGCTAATACTTGATATCCTACATTGTAGAGATAATTTTTAATGACTTTCATTTAAGTTTTACTCACCAAATTCTTTATGGACAGCTTCTAACGCAGCTTCCATGACCTGATCCATATTGTAATATTTATACTGACCAAGACGACCACCAAAAATAACCTTATTTTGCTTCTTTGCAAGCTCAGCATACTTCTGATAAAGATCATTATTACACTTATTGTTAATTGGATAATATGGCTCATCACCACGATGCCAATCTGTAGGATATTCCCTAGTAATAATCGTTTTATCTGGATCACCTTTACCGAATTCAAAATGCTTATGTTCAATGACACGAGTGTAAGGAATTTCAGCTTCAGTATAATTGATTACTGCGTTGCCTTGATAATTACCAACATTCTTTTCCTCAGTTTCAAAACGAAGTGAACGATATTCAAGTTCACCTAATTTATAGTCAAAGAATTTATCAATCATACCGGTGTAGACAACTTTATCATAGTTATTAAGATACTCTTCTTTCTCATCAAAGAAATCAGTATTTAATTTAACTTCAATATTTGGATGTTCCAGCATCTTCTCCACCATTTTTGTGTAACCACCAATAGGAATACCTTGGTAATCATCATTGAAGTAGTTATTATCATAAATTAAGCGTACAGGAAGACGTTTAATGATAAATGCGGGAAGTTCCGTACATGGTCTGCCCCATTGCTTTTCAGTGTAGCCTTTGATCAACTTTTCATAGATGTCACGACCAATTAATGAAATAGCTTGTTCTTCAAGATTTTGTGGTTCCTTGCCTGCCATTTCTTGTCGTTGCTCATTAATCTTAGCCATCGCTTCTTGCGGAGTTCTTACTCCCCACATCTCGCTGAAAGTATTCATATTAAATGGTAGATTATACATATGGCCTTTATAGTTGGCAACAGGACTATTAGTATAACGGTTAAATTCAACAAATTGTTGTACATAATTCCAAACTTTTTTATTTGAAGTATGGAAAATATGGGCTCCATATTGATGAACTTGAATACCATCAACCTCTTTTGTATAGATATTTCCTGCGATATGACTTCTTCTTTCAATTACTGTAACTTTGTTTCCGCGCTGTGCTGCTCCATGTGCAAAAGTTGCACCAAAAAGACCAGAGCCAACTATTAAAT
>SKEM01000524.1_pt1 | contig 24863 bp, 23 predicted proteins | sample 4826731 | NCBI WGS metagenome assembly SKEM01 (sample SAMN11008809, study PRJNA524170) | human gut metagenome | biome: Human fecal sample; material: Feces; isolation source: fecal sample from pouch patient p37 | host: Homo sapiens | place: Israel: Tel-Aviv | collected 2015-07-27
GAGACCCGCTCATGAGCACCTTCGAGTCCGCCGTCCTGTGGACGGCGCTGCCCTACGCGTCCCTCGCCCTGCTCGTCGTCGGGCTGGTCTGGCGCTACCGCACGGACCAGTTCGGCTGGACGAGCCGCTCCTCGCAGTGGAACGAGTCGGCGATCCTGCGCTGGGCGAGCCCGCTGTTCCACTTCGGCATCATCTTCGTGGCCCTCGGTCACGTCATGGGCCTGCTCATCCCGAAGACCTGGACCGAGGCCGCCGGGATCCCGGAGCACGTCTACCACCTCATGGCCATGATCCCGGGCTCGATCGCCGGCCTCATGACCCTCGTGGGCCTCGCGGGCCTGCTGTACCGCCGCTTCGTCGTGAAGTCGGTGCGCTTCGCCACGACCCGCAACGACAAGGTCATGTACTGCTTCCTCCTCGTCCCGATCCTCCTGGGCTCGTGGGCGACGATCACGACGCAGCTCATGGGCGGCCTCCACGGCGGCTACGACTACCGCGAGACGATCAGCCCCTGGCTGCGCTCGGTCCTGTCCTTCCACCCGGACACGGCGCTCATGGCGGACGTGCCGCTCGCCTTCAAGCTGCACGTCGTGGCGGCCTTCCTGCTCTTCGCGGTCTGGCCCTTCACGCGCCTCGTCCACGTCGTCTCGGCTCCGGTCGGCTACGTGACGCGCCCCTACGTCGTCTACCGCACCCGCGAGGCCTCGGTCTCCGCCGCCCCGGTCAGGCGCGGCTGGGAGCCGGTGCGCACGCAGGGCACCGGCAACCAGGGCTCCGACGACGTCGCCCCCTCCCGCGGCGCCTGAGCGCGGAGCCGCACGACGGCCCGGGCGCCCACCTCACGGCGGGGCGCCCTCCTCACGGAGGGCGCCCCGCCGTCGTCGTGCCCGGACGGCGGGAGCCGCCCGGGGTCCACGGGCCGGTGTCCGAGGGCACGCAGGAACCGGATTCTCACTTGTGCCTCCCGTAGGATTCGCTCGGCTCTGCGTCCTCACGCACCCCAGCGTGCAGGAGAGCAGGACCCGGGGGGCCGGACACCCCGGTGCGACGCCGCACCGCGCACCCGCCGACCGAGCCGGCCTCGCAATCGCCCACTCCCAGAAAGGAACTCCATGCGCCTCTCGCGCAGCGTCGCACTCACCACCCTGTCCATCGTCTCCGCTGCCTCGCTCGCCGCCTGCGGCGGTGGCTCCTCCGACTCCTCCACCGCCGCCGCGAGCGACGCCGGCGCCTCCAGCGCCGCGACCTCCGAGGCCTCGGACGCCTCGGGCGCCGTCTCCGGCGAGATCACGGTCTTCGCCGCCGCCAGCCTCCAGGACTCCTTCGAGGAGATCGCCAAGGACTTCCAGGCGGAGAACCCCGACGCCTCCGTCACCTTCGACTTCCAGGGCTCCCAGGACCTCGTCTCCGCCCTCGCGGAGGGCTCGGCAGCCGACGTCCTCGCCACCGCGAACAACTCGACCATGAAGGACGCCGCCGACAAGGGCCTCGTCGGCGAGCAGACCGAGTTCGCCACGAACGCTCTCACCCTCATCGTTCCCAAGGGCAACCCGGCCGGTGTCACCGGCCTGGACTCCTCGCTCGACAAGGCCGACCTCGTCATCTGCGCCCCCGAGGTCCCCTGCGGCGCCGCCGCGCAGAAGCTCGAGAAGGAGCTCGGCGTCACCCTCAACCCGGTCTCCGAGGAGCAGAAGGTGACCGACGTGCGCGGCAAGGTCGAGTCCGGCGAGGCCGACGCCGGCATCGTCTACGAGACCGACGCCAAGGACGCCGGCGACAAGGTCGAGACCATCGCCCTGCCGAAGAACAACGTCATCAACCACTACCCGATCGCCGTCACCAAGGACGCGAAGAACGCCGCCACCGCGCAGGCCTTCGTCGACTACGTCCTGTCCGAGAAGGGCGCGAAGATCCTCCAGGACACCTACGGCTTCGGTGCCACGGACGCCGGCTCCGGCGCGAGCGCCTCGGCCTCCGCGACGTCCACGAAGTGACCAGCAGCGTGACTGCGAGCGCGCGCCCCCCCCCTTCCCGGGCCGGGCGCGCGCCGTTGCCGGTCCTCGTCGTCATCCTCGGCGCGCTGGGCGGCTGCGCCATCGTCCTGCCCCTGCTGGGTCTGGGCACGCGCGTCGGATGGGCCGACCTCCCGACGGTCCTGGCCTCCGGGAGCGCCCGCCTCGCGCTCGGCCTCTCACTGCGCACCTGCGTCGTCGCCACCGTCATCTCCGTGGTCCTCGGCGTCCCCCTCGCGCTGCTGCTGGCCCGCCAGTGGCCCGGCGTGCGCGTCGCCCGCGTCCTCGCCGTCCTGCCCATGACGATGCCGCCCGTCGTCGCCGGCATCGCCCTGCTCGCGACCCTTGGCAAGCGCGGCGTCCTCGGCCCGGCCCTCGATGCCGCAGGCATCCAGATCTCCTTCACGACGACGGCCGTCGTCGTCGCCCAGGTCTTCGTCTCCATGCCCTACCTCGTCGTCCCTCTCGAGGCGGCGCTGCGCAGCCGGGACTCGCGCGCGGAGACGATCGCCCGGACGCTGGGCGCCCGGCCGTGGACGGTCCTGGCGCGCGTCACCCTCCCGCTCGTCGTTCCCGCGCTGGCCCGCGGCACCGCCCTGGCGCTCGGCCGCAGCCTCGGCGAGTTCGGCGCGACGATCGCCTTCGCGGGTTCGAAGGAGGGCGTGACCCGCACGATGCCGCTCGCGATCTACCTCGAGCGCGAGTCGGACACGCAGACCTCCCTGGCGCTCGCCGTCGTCCTCATCGCCCTGTCCTTCGTCATCGTCGGCGCGACCAACGTGCGCTGGTCCGCGCTCTGGCGCCGCCGCAGCGCCGACGGCGCGGCGGAGCCCGGCACGTCCCCCTCGACGGCCGAGTCGGTCGGCATCATGTCCCGATCTCGAGGTCAGGATGTCCCGATCTCGGCGACGGGGGCGGCGCGCGGGCGCGAGGTGGCGGTCGCCTTCACCTCACCCGAGCGCGACGTCGCTCTCGACCTCGACGTCGCCGCCGGGCGCACGCTCGCCCTCATCGGCCCCAACGGCTCGGGCAAGTCCACGACCTGCCTCGTCGTCGCCGGCCTCCTCGACGCCACGGACGGCGCCGTCCGAGTCGGCGAGCGCACCGTCGACGACGGCGGCACCGGCGCCTTCGTCCCCGCCGGCCGCCGCGACGTCGCCCTCCTCTCCCAGGCCCCCGGCGTCTTCACCCACATGAGCGTCCTCGAGAACGTCGCCTTCGGCCCCCGCTGCCACGGGGTGGGCCGCACCGCTGCCCGCGAGCGCGCCCGCGCCGAGCTGGCCGCCGTCGGAGCCGAGCACCTCGCCGCCGCGCGGGCTCGGAGCTCTCCGGAGGGCAGGCGGCCCGCGTGGCCCTCGCCCGGGCGCTCGCCACCGACCCGGCCGTCCTCGTCCTCGACGAGCCGATGGCCGCGCTCGACGTCACCGCCCGCGCCGAGATGCGTCGCCTCGTCGCCCGCCGCGCCACCGAGGAGGGGCTCACGGTCCTCCTCGTCACCCACGACGTCCTCGACATCACGGCCCTGGCCGACGACGTCGTCGTCCTCGAGCGCGGACGCGTCGTCGAGCGCGGCGCCGCCGCGGAGGTGCTCGCCGCCCCCACCACGGACTTCACCGCCCGTCTCACGGGCACGAGCGTCCTCACGGGCTCCCTCGCTGGGGACGAGTCCTCCCCCGCCCTGGTGCTCTCCGACGGCACCCGGGTGGCCGGGCGCCCGGACGCCGCCTGGGACGGGGCCTGTGCCGGGTCCCGCGGCGTCGCGCTCGTGCCGCCGGACGCCGTCGGCCTCTACCCGGTCGACGACGGCGGGGCGGCGGCGGGCTCCCAGGGCTCGCCCCGCAACGCCCTGCTGGTTGCGGTCACCGCGCTCGAGCGCGCCGGCGCCCTCATCACGGTCGCCCTGGAGTCCGCCGACGGGCAGCGGCTCGCCGCAGTCGTCACCGCGGGCGCCGTCGCCGAGCTCGGGCTGGAGCCCGGGACGCACCTCCTCGCCGTCATCAAGGCGGTCCAGGTGCGCGTCCTCCCGGCCCGCGGCTGAGACACGCCGTCGGCCCGGCTCAAGCGCGTTCGCCCTGCGCGGGTGGCCCTGCCACGACCTCCCTCGGAGGAGAGCGCGCCCGTAGGCTGGCGCCATCACCACCCACCTGCACCAGGGAGGCCGCTCCATGAGCACCAGCACCACCGACATCCCGGCCACCATGAAGGCCGTCATCATGAACGCCCCCGGCGAGGTCGTCGTCGAGGAGGTCGAGACCCCGCGCGTCACCGGTCACGGCGACGTCGTCCTCCAGCTCGCCGCCGCCTGCGTCTGCGGCTCCGCCCTGTGGCCCTACCGCGGCGCCCAGCCCGTCGACCACCAGCGCATGGGCCACGAGTACGTCGGCACCGTCGTCGAGAAGGCCGACGACGTCACCACCCTCGAGCTCGGCGACTTCGTCATCGGCTCCTTCATGCTCTCCGACAACACCTGCGAGATCTGCGAGGCCGGCTACCAGTCGCGCTGCGCCAACGCCGGCGAGTACACCGGCTCCCAGGCGCAGTACATGCGCGTCGAGCTCGCCGACGGCTCGCTCGTCAAGGTCCCCGGCGGCAAGCCCGAGGACCCGGAGCGCCTCGCCAACTACCTCGCCGCCTCCGACGTGCTGGGCACCGGCTGGTACGCGGCCGTCGCCGCGCAGGCCGGACCGGGCAAGACCATCGCCGTCGTCGGCGACGGCGCCGTCGGCCTGTCCGCCGTCCTCGCCGCCAAGGCCCTCGGCTCCGAGAAGGTCATCGCCTTCTCCCGCCACGAGGACCGCGCGGCCCTGGCCCGCGAGTTCGGCGCCGACGTCGTCATCCCCGAGCGCGGCGAGGAGGGCGCCGCCAAGGTCAAGGAGCTCACCGGAGGCTACGGCGCCCACGGCGTCTGCGAGGCCGTCGGCACCCAGGGCTCGATGGACCAGGCCCTCGCCTCCTGCCGCCCCGGCGGCTACATCGGCTTCGTCGGCGTCAGCCACGACCAGACGATCGAGGGCCAGAACCTCTTCCTCCACGAGGTCCACCTCGAGGGCGGCCCCGCCCCCGTGCGCCGCTTCCTGCCCGACCTCATCGAGCGCATCGACCGCGGCGAGATCCACCCCGGCAGGGTCTTCACCAAGCGGATCCCGCTCGACGACGCCGCCGAGGCCTACAAGGCCATGGACGAGCGCCGCGAGATCAAGGTCCTCCTCGAGGTCTGAGCCAAGAGCCCCTTCCCACGCAGCGACATCGAGGCCATCGCCGCGAGCGACGACCTCCACGTCTCCCCCTTCCGCGAGGACGGCACCACCTACGGCACGCCGACCTGGATCTGGTCGGTCGTCGTTGACGGGCGCCTGTTCATCCGCGCCTGGAACGGCCCGAGCGGCCGCTGGTACCGAGCCGCGATCTCCCAGAGCGCCGGACGGATCACCGCCGCGGGCAAGACCTACGAGGTCGCCTTCGCCCCCGCGCGGGAGGATCTCGCGGACCGGATCGACGCCGCCTACAACGCGAAGTACGCCGGATCGCCCTACCTGCCGCCGATGGTCGGGCGGGGCCCGCGCAGCGCCTGCTGCGAGGTCACGCCCCGCGACTGAGCGCGACGCACGAGCCGGCGGGAGAGCCGCGGCGGCCCAAGGGTCGTCGAGGCCCCTCCACGTGCAGGCCCAGATGAGCCCCGCGCTTGTAGGACTTGCTGCGGACCTCGGCGGCCGCGTTGTCGCAGTCAGGACCCCGCCGCGCCCGTGGGAGCCTCGATGTCCTCGGTCATGAGACGGTCGGTGTCCCTAATGGACAGGCGGCTTTGTGCCGTGGTCGCAGTGGGGCACGAGCCCGGACAGGCTGCGCGCGTGACGGTCCTTGCGCACCAGGTCCTCGGGCCTCCGCGAGTAGGCCGCGGGGCGGGCAGTTCGCACCGAACGGCCTGGTCCGATGCTGACCATCCCGAGGCTCGCAGGCGCTCGCCCGGCCACGGCGTCCGGCACCGCTCTGCGTGAGGGCGGGCGGCTTTGGGCGGCGTCGTTCACCTGGTCGACGCGACTCGGAGCGGCACGCTGAAGGTCACCGTCCACCGTGCCCGACTCCGGTTGACGGCGAGCTCACCGCCGAGTGTCTCCACACGATGTTGCGCGTCCTCCAGGCCGAGACCGGAGGACAGCACGACGCCCCTCGTCCCGGCCGCGTCGACCACATCGGTCGTGTTGGTGACCATGCAGTCGAGAGCATCGTCGTCGACATCGATCACCATCCGGGTGAGCCCTCCGTCGGGAGTGTGCTTGACGGCATTGCTCACGAGTTCCTCGACGATCCGTAGTACCTGCTGCTGCGTACCCGGGGTGAGGATCTCGTCGGTGAGCAGCTGCGCCCCCTCGGCCTCCAGGCGGGCCCCGCGACCGGCGAGCACGCGCTCTGCATCCGCCAATGCGTGCCCGAGTGGTCGCGGCGGCCTTGAGGCCATCCGGAGCACGGCGTCATCGCCGTCGTCTGTGCTCATGCCCTGCAGACCGCGCCGCAGTTGCGCCACCGCCGTACGCACCGGCTCGATCACGTCATCGAACTCCCGGGTCAGTTGATCGTCGTGGGCGTGAGCAATCTTGAGCTGCTCCCCTGTCATCACCGCGTAGGTGAGATCTCGAGCAACTGTGTCATGGAGCTCCGTGGCCAGGAGCTTGCGTTGCCGAAGGCGAGCCGCGCGCCTGCGCCGAGCGGCATCGCGGACCCGGTCGCGCTGGAACCGGAGCATCTCCCCCAGTACCACGCAGGGGACGCCCACCGTGGCCGGATACACGAGCCGGCTTCCCAGGGACTCACCGGCGGCCACCGACAAGACCGGCAACGTGATGCTGCAGGCAAACGAGTACACCATCCACCGGGGCAGACCGCGCGCGAGCAACATGGCCACCACCCCCCATGCGGCCATGACGGACACGATCCCCGTCTCATGGGGGATCGATGCCGCGATCCAGGTGACCGCGATGCTCGTCACCGTGCCGATGGAGGGGGCGATGGAGGTCAGGGGCAGAACGAGGAGGGCCAGCGCAGTGAGACCAACCGCGACAGGCTCCCGCTGGAGCGACGTGAAGAAGAACGCGTAAGTAAAGAAGAAGGCCGCCATACCGGCGTGCAGCAGATGTGTCCCCAGAGTCTGGTGCCACTCACCGGACGCGTCCAGGGCCGGTTGACGGGACGGTCGAGGAAAGAGGTAACGCATGATGGCAGCGCTCGGGGAAAAGGCTTCCCCCAAAGCGAAGCGGGCCTTTCTCGTGAGGAGAGGTCATTGACGTTGAGAGCCGTGATGTTGCAGCTCTCGTCGTGGCAGATGACGGCGGTGAGTGCGCGGAGCGCTGAGGTGATCCGGACGGCGAGTCCTGTGAGTTGCGGCCACGGTAGTGCTCGATGTCGAGATGGGTCTTGAGTCTGGGGTTGATGGACTCGATGATCTGCCGTGTGGGTTTGAGGTACCGGCTGGCGCTGCGAGGAGCCTCCCCATGGCGGCCTGGTCTGAGGATGCCCTCCGCGGTGCACGGCCTGCTTCGGGTGGCGACCGGAGCATCCCTGACCCACGTTCAGGGGCCGGGCGCTGACGGCGGGCGGGTAGGAGCCGGCGAGCTGACCCACCACGGCGCGCTCGCCGACCTTGGCGCCGACTCCCGACGAGGACAAACTCACGTTTAAGATTAGGTCATGCCCGCCCCTGATACACCCCCGACTGAGGGCACTCGCCACACCCCCATCCGGGTTGCAGTGGTCGACAACGACCTCTACGTCCTGCGCGCGCTGCGCGCTTACTTGGAGGAGGTTCCCCAGATCGAACTGCTGGATGCCTTTGACTCCGCCACGGACGCGCTTCGCTTCCTGCGCGGCAGGCACGTCGACGTCATGCTCACCGATGTGCGGATGCCCGGGATGGACGGTCTCGAGCTGCTGTCATGCATCAAGCAGGAGTTTCCGGGCATCGCCGTGGTGGTCCTCACCGGCTTCGACGATGACACTGCCATGCTGACTGCATTGACGCAGCACGCTGACGGGTTCCTGTACAAGACCGATGGGCCGGACGAGGTGGTCCGCGCCATCATCGCCGCACACGACGGCGGTACCGTGATCTCCCCGTACGCGGCCTCCAGACTGGTCGCCGACCACCTGCATCCGGTACGGCGAGGGGGCACTCCCGAAGGCGCCACCCCGGCCGAGCAGAAGGTCCTGGATCTGTTGTGCGAGGGCATGTCCAACGCGGAGATCGCAGATGAGCTGACGCTCGCTGAAAGCACCGTCAAGCGCCACGTGTCTAGTCTCATGCAGAAGTACGGGGTCAACTCACGCCTACGGCTCGTCATCGAAGCCACGAAGGCCAAACGGCCGTAGCCGGAACCGCCTGAGTCCCGTCACCATCCCGCGCTCCTGCCCAGCCGGAGGATCCCGGAGCCGTACCAGGTGTTGCCCCCGGCGTCCCGGTCCTGACACAACAGGTCACCGCCCCGCGCAGGACAGCCGACCGGCGTGGTCAGAGCCGTCAGGACATCCTCCACGCGGGTGGCGGGTGTACCGCGCGAGATCAGTATGGCTGCGGCTGCTGCTACCTGTGGAACGGCGTAGGAGGTGCCGGAGACATACCAGTAGTAGCGGCATGTGTCAGTGTGTTGGTCGCATTCGGCGATGACCTCCGGGGACGTGGGGCTGCCGTCGGCGGCGAGCACGTTCGCCTTGCGGAGCAGGCTCTCGGGAACGGTGGTCAACATGGCTGCGTCCTGACCGTGCAGAACATCGTCCTCGTCGTACCAGAGCATCTCGCCGCCAGGGGCAGCAAGGTCCACGGCCTGGCCGACGTTGGCGTAGCTCGCGCGCTCTCCCGTGACGCTGACCGCACCCACCGTGATGACAGCGTCGGACTGGGCTGGCATCGTGAGGCAGCCGTCGTTGACCTCACGTGGCCCCTGCCCAGACCAGCCTGAGCTGAACCGGTCGACGGTTGTGTGGTCGAGGTCGACGCCCTCGTTTCCGGCTGCCGCAATGAGAAGGGTTCCGTGAGCCGCCGCGTAGTTCAAGGCGGATTGGATCTCCTCCAGCTCGGCGGCCTGCTGATCACGTTCTTCGGCGGTGTCGGCGGGGGCGTGGGTGCAGTAGCGGAACCATGGGTCGGTGGTGAAGGCCATGACCAGTATGTCCAGCGCGATGTCCGTCCCGTAGCGGACCGCTCGGGAGACCGCGTCGGCGGAGAAGCTGCCGGTGGCATCGCCCGCCTTGAGGCTCACCAGATCGACTCCGGGCGCTGCTCCACCTATGCCGTGGCCGTCTTGCGCCGCCGCGATGATGCCGGCGACACCGGTGCCGTGCCCGACCGGATCCGCTCCGGGATCGGCACAGTCAGGGTCCGTGCTGCAAGCCTGGTTCGGCAGGAAGGAGCGGCTGTCCTTGGCGTTGTAGGCGGCGGCCAGCTCCGGGTGGGTGGCGTCGACACCTGTGTCGATGATCCCCACCGAGGCTCCCGCACCGTCCCAGGGCCGCGTGCCGCGTTCATTCCAGCTCAGATACCACTGCTGGGATGCGAGTGGCTCCGTAGGCCGGTATTCCGTCCGCGGAGCGGCCGAGGCGAGCGGCATGATGACCAGCGTCAGCGCGAGCGAGATCGCGACGACAGGAAGCTTGCCGTTCGACCGGCGCCTCAGGACAGACAGCGACAGTGGTGAATTGGCCGTCACCATCGGGCGACCTCCTCGTACAGCTGCCGTACGGGCGCCGTGGTCAGTGCGACCTCGCCATTGTGCTCGATCCACGACAGGAATCCTGCCTCACCGCTGTAGGGCGCGCGCTCCCGACCGATTACCAGATCAATGATGTGTCCCTGGCGTCTGGCGGCGAGGACGACGACGGCGTCGCGTTCCACGTCCCCGACGAGTTCGCTGCCTCCCTTCTGCAGCAGGTCACGTAGGCGCAGCAGTGTCGCTTCAACCTGTTCCAAGGATTCGTGGGAGCGGTCACCCGTGCGGGGCCGCCAGTCGTTCATGCCGACTTCCTCTCGGGAGGAGTGTACGGTGCGGACGGCAGCCTTGAGCTCGGATCGCACACTACGTTTCATCATGCTCACTGTCCTTCAGGATGCGTTCAGTGTTGTAGGTCTGGAGGTTGTGGCAGCCGGGGAGCCAACACCCGATTCCCTGGAGCGTTCGGACATCCACTCGGCTTCGATGCGGCGCCGTTCCAGGATCGACTGCCTGGCAGCGAAGACGTGCCCCTCCACGGCGAAGACGGCGATCGTGGCATCGGCACCACACAGCGTCATGTTCTCGTAGAGGGTCTGGGACTGGCGGGGGGTGGTGGCGGAGTTCTCGTCATCGCCGCCGCAGGTGATCAGGAAAGGTATGCCCCGGTGCGCATCAGCTCGTGAGACCACGCTCATCAGGCGGTACAGGTCGGGTGCGGAGGCGACGGTGCGCCGGTCGTACTCGAAGCCTCCGGGAGTGGCATAGCGGTCGTAGGCCCCACTGCGCAGGATCGCTCCGGCAGGGGACACCAGGCCACGGAGGACGGCAACCGCGGCCAGCGCAGCGCCGAAGCTATGACCACCGAGGAACGGTGTGCGGGTATTGCCGGGGAGCGTTTCGGCGATCAGGCTCAGGGCCGCCTGCCAGGCCTGGGTCAGGGCGTTCATGATTCCGTCGGTGTCCGTACGGGCCAGGGCCTCATAGTCGATGCCGACGCGGATCACGGGGCGGGAGTCGGCGTGGCACCACTGGGCGGAGCCGACCGGCAGCGAGCCGATGCCAGTGCGCGTGAGATGCGGGGGCAGCCCCGGGACGACCGATGATGAGTCGAACCAGACCAACGGTGCGGCGCTCTGCGCCGATTCACAGGTGATCGCTTCGATTTGCCGTCCCAGCACGCTGCGAGTGACGACCGATGCGCAGGTGTCCGCCACGGGATCGTCAACGGGAGGAACCCATAGCGCCACGTGCGGTCCGGATGCGGGTTCGCGCCCGCAGTGTGCCGTTGGCGCTGCGTCGGGAACAACAGGTGGTGTGGCGTCATGGTCGGCGAGGGAGCCGTCCTGGTCCGGTGTGATCGCGATCTGCCGATAGCTGTGAGTACGTCCAGTCATGACCCGCACCTGGCAGCAGTCAACCGTCGGGAGGAGTCTTTCCACTTGGGTCCCGTCACTCCACCACCCCCCGGGCCAGCGCACGGTGTCCGGCCTCCGACGCTCCACCCAGGCACCGTTGAGCCCGGGCACGCCGGTGTAGTGATCGACCTCCTCAGCCAACGTGGCGACGACCGCGCCGTCGTCCACCGTGTAGGAGGTGGTTTGGTTCGGCAGGCGCTCGGTGAAGACCACGGCCCTGCCGTCCCCGATGACCCGGTGGGCCACTGAGGCTCGGGGCAGGTCTCCGATCGGTGAAGACACAACCATGTCTCCGTACGAACTAGCCGATACCACGTAGTGGTTGACGTGGTCTTCTCTCAGAAATGCCGCCAGTTCGGCCGCCGTGGCGGCGATCCCGACGATGAGTGAGTCCTCCGCCTCGAGCAGTACTGCTGCTCCGGTCGGCAGCCTGGTCAGTGGGGCATCATCCATCATGACGGTGCATGCTCCGGCGCAAAACAGGTCCTCGACGAGCGCATCCGGCCATGCTCCATCCCCCGCGCTGTGCCGGGGAATGGTCGGGCAAGCCGGGTACTCCCGGCGGAGCCAGATCACGTGCTGACCGAGTTGCCACAGGCGAGTGCAGCCGGCATTGTTCGGCCGCAGGCCGAGCAGTGAGCGGGTGGAGAGGCCCCAGAAGACAGGATCAGCCTCCATATGCTCGCGCGCGCTGATCTGTACGCGCCCGTCACCTTGACGGTGGCAGTAGACCCAGCCGTGTTCACCGTACCGGCAGGGCAGTCCCTGGGCGGCGTCTGCGAGCAACACGCTCTTCCCGTCCGGCCCAACGATGCCCAGGTATCCCTCAGGCACGGGGGTGGGGATGAAATCGCCGCTGATACGGTTGTAGGCGATGCCTCGGTGACGCAGCAGGTCTGTACGCGGACGGGCCTCGGTGGGGTGCGCAGGCTGCTCCAGCCGAGCCTGTGTGCCCGTCCGGGCGTCGATCAGCGTACGGACCTCCACTCGACCCAGTCCCCCACCAATCACTTCGCGACGCTCCCCCGGGTCGTGCCCGGCCGCTTGCCTCGTCATGACGGGACTCCGGCGCCAGCTGCTCTCACAGTAGCGGCGGTCATCGGGGTGAGGCGGCCGGCGTCCATGCGGTATCCGTGATCGGTGACCGGTGTGAGTCGCGCGTCGTGAGTGGTGACGACGATGCAGTGGTCCCGGCGCAGGTCGAGCAGCGTGGCTATGAAGCGGTCGGCAGCCTCGTCGTCGAGCGCAGCCGTGGGCTCGTCAAGGAGCAGCACGTAGGGGTCCAGCGCAAGCATCCGGGCGATGGCCAGGCGCGCGCGTTCACCGCCACTGATACGCATGCCGTGCTCGCCGAGCATGGTGTCCATGCCCGAGCGGTCGCCCAGACGGTCCAGGTCCAGGCCCACACGGGCGCAGAGCTGCCGCACACGGTCCTCGCTGATGCCAGGCCGAACCGCGCGGAAGTTCTCTAGTAGCGTCCCGCTGCGGAAGAAGGGCTCCTGCGGGCACAGCTGCACAATGCCGTTCCAGGCCTCGGTCCCGATGTCTGCCGGGGAGTGACCGCCCACGGTGATGGAGCCGTGCGTGGGGCGGTTGGCTCCGGCGATGAGGGTCAGCAGCGTGGTCTTCCCGCTGCCGGAGGGCCCGACCACGGCGACGATCTCCCCGGGGCTAGCGGTCAGGTCGACGGCGTCGAGCAGCACGGTACTGCCGGTGTCGCTCGGGACCGAGTAGTCGACCTCACGGACAGCCAGGCTGTCACTGCCGTGCGGCCTGATGGCGGTGCAGGCGTTGGCTGATTCGTACCAGTGCTCATCCGCCTCCAGGAACTCGTTCACGCGTGAGAGCGCGGCCCAGGATGTGGCCAGGCCGGTGCGGATTCCCGAGGCCCCTTGCAGCGGGGCGTAGAGCTGGGGGACGAGGGTGGAGAGTGCCGCGAGCTCGCCCACGGTCATCTGCCCGCGGATGACGGCGCGTCCTCCGATGACGAGTACCAGTACGGTCCCCACGGTGCCGATCAGGTCCAGCGCCGTTGAGAAGAGACCGTCGACAATAATCAGGCGCGTGTAGGAGGTGCGTACCCCAGCCGCCGTCTGCTCAGCGCGGCGGTGATCGCCGCGGATACTGGCCGCAGTGCGGGCGAAGAAGTGCCCTGAGACCCCCATGCGGTCGGCGACCGTGTTGCTGAAGGCGGACATCGCCTCAAGCATCTGTTCGGTCGCAGCACTCAGCGTGCGTGAGACCTTCTCGGTGGGCACCATGATCACCAGCGCCAGCACCAGGACGGTCAAGGTGATGGTGTAGGAGCGAGACCACATGACCCCCAGCAGCACACCCAGCCGCGCTACCAGCCCGGTTGACTGCGGAAGAATGCTGGAGACGAATGACTGCGCCTGACCGGTGTCATTGGTGATTCGCGAGAGCGCGTCCCCGTTCGGCGCCGCCGCGACGGCAGCGGATGGCAGCCGGGGGAGCTTGTCCAGCATAAGCACCCGCAGGCGCTCCTGGAAGCGCTGCCCTGTGACGACGGTCATTCGCTGCGCAGCGAAGTCGACAACCGCGTTCGCCAGTGCGGCGGCTGCGGCGAGCAGACCGGGTACGACGATGACTGTGACGGAGGCACCGGGACCGGCTGCATCGATGATGCGCTGTAGCATGAGCGGCGAGACCACGGCAAGCCCGGCCTGGACGGCCAGCAACAGGGAGATGCCGATGACTGCCGGGAGGATCGCCCGCGTGGCCCTACCGCAGGCGGAGGACCAGAAGTGCCGCACGGAGTTCACGGCTGGGAGAGAAGGTGACGTTCGCGCCATGATTGCAGCACCTCCCGGCACTCCTGTAGCCCGGATTCCACGTGTGCGCCGCTTGGGTCCGCGGTGGACATGAAGACGACGGACGGAAACACGGATACGTGTACTCCAGCCTCACGCAGGCGGGTGCCGGCTTCGGAATCGCGATCGATCCAACGGATTGTGCCGTCAGCCTCAATATCGTTGGCCTCATGCTTCTCCATGATCTTAAGCGCGGAACAAGCGGTACAGGTCGGGGAAAGCACCACCAGGAGTCGGTCGTACTCCGCGCTGGGTGCCGATTCCCGCCTGCTGTGCCTGTTCCAAAGAGCGATGGGCAGCATGATGACCAGTGCTGAGGTCGCCGCAATAGCCAGGCGCGCGGGCACGGGCGAGACGACTGCGTCGCCGAGCACAGCGGCTGAGGTCAGTGCCGCTGCGGCGAGCGCGCAGCCGCAGATATGCAGCCTGCCGACCTTCATTACCGCTCACACCGAAGCAGCCGCACTCCTGCCCGCGCAGGGTGATGGCCCCGATGACAAAGGCGGCGTACACGCCGGCAAGGATGAGGCAAGCGAGGCGCGCGCTCGGTAGAGCGAGCGCGGCCGCCGCGGCCAGGATCTCCACGGCGATGACGAACCCGCTGGACAGGTGGAGACTGAGGAAGTTCGCACCCTGCGGCCAGGCCAAGCGCATGCCAGCGATGGCCCAGAGCTTGGCGCCGGCGGTACCGATCAGGACCCCTGATGCTCCGCCAATCAGGACTGTGATGAGTACATCCATGATTGTGTCTCCTTCGTTCTTCCCCAGTTCTTCGTCATGACTCCGAGCCAATGCGCTCGGTCTGGGCTGCCCCGTTCCTGTCCACCTCAACCAGAACCCCGGAGCTGAGCGCCTCCTGAACAACCGGCGAGTCAACGGGCACGGCATCTCCACGCAGAACCTGATCCAGCAGTGTTCCGGTGTCCTCATTCAGCTCATACACGGAAAGTCTGCGCAGGTCAGAGACTGCCCAGCCGCCGTTCTCGAGGTGCGTGAGGCTCATTCCTTCAGCGAGCCGCCAGCGGCCAGCCATGACGTCACCGACCTCTCTGTCTCTACGGTGCGCTTCACATCTAGCGCGTACTGCTGTCTGAGGAAGGGGTCTTGGCCGAGCTGCGCCAGCCCTTCGGTGTTGATGAGACCGCGGGCAGCCAAGGCGCCGTCGGTCAGCTCCTCCTGCCAGGTGCTCCAGGCGGTCGCTGCCTCGTGCACCGCCTGGAGCCGTGCGGCTGCGCCGTCGTCGATCGGGTCTCGTCCGTAGCGGAGGCATATGACGGCGTCATGGGTACGCACACCAGGCCGTACTGTTGCTGAGCGCTCCTCATAGGGAACAGCGGCAAAGGCGGCGATGACCTGCGGATCGTGAGCGGGTCGGTAGGCGCTCGTCCGGGAGACTGTCGGCTTATCCGCCGCGGCCCACAGGAGTTGACACACCCGCGGAGGCAGCCCTTTCATGGTCGCCTGCCAGGAGGCGAGGGACACGATACGAGCCACGTCGATCATATTGATGGCCTCAACCGTGAGCCACTGCGGCGCGGCCTCGATCTCCGGGACGGCATCCTGCGGGGCGGGTTCTCGTTCCTCCCGACCAGGCTCAGAGCTCCGGCGATCGCGGCGCACCAGCCGGTCGAAGAACGCGCCGCGCGACTGCCGCTGTTCCTGCTCGGCCTCCACGGCACCAATGAGGTTGCGCATACCGCGCATATCGATGTCCTGCACTTCCGCTTGTGCGAGAAGCTCAGGTGAGGATCCATCCTCGAAAGAGGCCAGCTCGTTGACATAGCGGGTTACGAGGTCATCGACTATGTGTGCTGGCCTGACACCCCCGCGCACGAAATGCTCTCGCAGCGCCTTCGCGAGCACCTGCTCAGCCTCGCAGAGAGAACGGAATTCAAGATCGTACTGCGACTGTTCGTACGGAGCGATCGCACCTCCTTCAAGGCGAGTTCCGGGGGTTCGGCAGAGCACTCCTTCGAAGAGTGACTGACCAAAGGGCGGGCGCACGCCGGCGATGCCGGCAATGGCGAACATGAGGCTGACGGAGGTGCCGTCTGCAGCCAGCGTTTCCTCTGTCACTGACTTCCAGGAGCCAGCTTCGCCACGCAGGAACTCCGCAGCACCTGTCCAGGGGGAGGCGGAAGATGTATGGAAAAGGTTCATTGGTGTGGACCTAAAGATTGTCAGAGGTTCGGCCCTGGCTCTGTTCCGAGCCGACACGACGGCTCGGAACAGAGCGCGACCTAGCGTTCGCTACCGATCAGTAGCAAGTGCACACGGCCTTGTTCTTGCAGTAGCCACCCTGGTAGCCGACGCTCTTACAGTGCTCGTGGCACTGATAGGGGTTGTTGAAGACCAGGTGGCAACCGTAACCTTCGGCACCCTCAAGGGGAGCCTGGGTCTCGGACCGAAGCGCCTGGTCGAAGCTGACGGCGACGAGACTGCTACTACGGCGAATGAACTTCTTCATGATGTGTTCCTCTCAGATGTTCCTGGGCGCGATCGTGCCTGGGACCTGTTGGTGCACGAATATTTCCGCACACCTTCCCCAATTTGGGGAAGCCTAGAGTGCTCTGTTGTAGTGGTCAGAAGCCGATCGTCTCGCTTCCCACCGACTTCACTCCTGAGCGAGAGCAATGACCGGAGGCACAGCAGCAGCACGGCCAGCTGGCCTCAGGGATGCCGCAATTCCGATTAGTGCCGTGATTGCCACAAGGCCAATAATCGGGAGCCAGGGAACGGTCACTCGGAGTCCAAGGTTGCCGAGTGCCGCGAGCGATCCGACCGCTCCGAGCACCGCTCCGGCGATAATTCCCAGGACGCCTCCGATCAGTGCCAGCAGCACCGCTTCGGTGACGACGAGCCGACGTATTCTGGATCGGTCCGATCCGGTGGCCCGTAGCAGCCCAATCTCGCGAGTGCGTTCCAGGACGGAGACATCAGTAGTGTTCGCCATGCCGGTCAGACAGATCACGAGTGCCGCGACCATGACCAGACCGATGGTGAGCTCGATTCGCTGGAGGAATGCAGTGAACTCGTCACGGTTCTCAGAACTCCCCACAGCCATGAGATTCCGACCGCGGATCGCCTGCCTGACGGCGTTCTCGACACCTTCAGATGAGCCGTCCCCGGCGGTACGCACCCACATGACCGCATCGGTGGACGCGCCCCCGTTCAGACGCTCCGCCGTGGCTGGAGTGATTGCCGGAGTCCACCACTCATTGTTGTGGCGAGCGACAAGTTCAACGCTGCCCGCCGGTCCAGTCAGTTTCACCCGAGCACCATCGGCAATACCCTGATAGTCGTTAACGACGAGAGTGTCGTCATCAAGGTCCTCCATACCTCTGGTGGAACGCGAGACGGTCGCGACCTGCGCGGCGTCGAAGAAACTGACACCGATCTTCCGAGTCTGCTGACCCTCGGTGATGTCCACGTACATGCCTGGGACAAAGACCGTTTCTTCTACACCGTCAACCCCCTCGACCGTTGCGGTCAGCGCTTCCCTGTCGGTGGCCGGTTCCACGCCAAAGATCGTGATATCGACCGGCGAGTTCTCCGCCTGAATTCGCTGGTAGGAGTCGTTGACCGAGAAGAAGCCCACGAGCATTGCGGAGCCGACCAGCATGCACAGGAACAATGTGGCGGCGGTAGCCGCGGAACGCCCCTGATTGCGCCCCAAGTTGCGTGCCGCCAAGTGCAGGGTGGGATACCGACTGTCTGAGCCGATCCGTTCCACAAGACTCACCAGCAGAGCGACTAGGAACGGCAGGGCCAGCAGAATTCCCAGCGCTATCAGCACGGCGCCACCGACCATAGCGTAGAAGCCCTGGGCTCTCGCTCCGATGATGAGCGCCGCGGCGCCGCAGACCACCAGCAAACCTCCGCCCGCTGCCACCCCGGCCCGTCCACGCCCTCGCTGCTGCGGCGCCACTGTCAATCCGGTGACCGCAATGAGTGGGGAGACGCGAGAAGCCCTGAGAGCGGGCCGCAGCACCGCGACGATCGTGACGAGCGCGCCCAGCAGGATCGTAGCTATGAGACCCCTCGACGTGATCGTGAGCTGGTCCGCCCCCAAACCGCTGATGATTCCAGATCTCAGCGCTCCTGCCGCTGCACCCACCCCGAGGGCCCCCCCCAGGCAGGAGCCGCTCAGCCCGACTAGTGCGGCACTGCGCAGTACGGAGCGCATCATCTGCGGACGGGAGGCACCAATGCAGCGCAGCAGTCCGATCGTACGAGTCTGACGGGCGATCAGGGTGGTGAAAGTGGTGGCGATAACGATCGAGGCCACCACAGCGCACACGGGTGCCAGCAGATTCAGAGTTGTGGTGATGACGGCGCCACCGACGGTGGACGCGGCAGCCCGTTGCGCTATGGCTTCATCAGCACCCAAGACAACCGCCCCGGGCCGGACGGCTCGTACCGTGTTCGTGACTTCACCCAGAACCGTGCTGGTATTGGTTCCAGAACGTGCAGTCACGTAAATGTTGTAGTAAGACGTGTCCGCCCCCATGGCGGCCAACTGCCCCGGCACGGCGTACACGGTTCCCTGCGTGCCTTCGTCTAGTGCCCCCGCCTCAGGTCCTGGTGAGACAATACCGACGATAGTGGGACTGGTGCGCACGCCGCCGTCGTAGTCGCTCTTGAGGCGGACCGTGTCGCCCACGCCGAGACTCTGCGTTTGCGCCAACCGTGTACTGATCGCTACCTCATTGACGGCGTCAGGCAGCCGACCAGCGGTCAACGATGTACGCCCATTGAGAGTGGGGACGTCGCGCGTCACTACCGCGGTGTCGCCCGCTGACAGATCGAGTTGGATCACGTCCCAGTGCTCACCTCGGGCAGACTCCACGCCGTCGAGACCCTCAAGCCGGGAGAGAAGCGTATCGTCAAGGCCCTGCCCACCGTCAGCATGGCGTCCGGTACTCACCACCACATCGGCGTCACCAACGGACAGTTCGGCGTTATGGCGCATCTGCGCGATGAAGGAGTCGGACACGATGAAGGCGAAGGCTATGAGCGTGGTGCTCATGGCGACCGCTACCAGAGCAGCCACGGTACGACGCAGATCCAGCATTGCGGGCATCAGCGCATCCCCTGCACGGTGGCCGCCACATCGACATCCTGACCGGCGGGACGGGCGACGACGTCATCGCCCACGATCCGCCCGTCCCGCAGCCGCACGATCCGGTTGGTAGCCCCAGCCGCATTCTGATCATGAGTGACCATGACCACCGTCTGCCCCAGAGCCCGACACATCCCTGCCAGCGTCTCCAGCAGAGACGCGGCCGATGCGCTGTCCAGAGCACCGGTGGGCTCATCAGCGAAGATCACCTCCGGCCGCCCCACCAGCGCACGAGCCACCGCCACACGCTGCTGCTGACCGCCAGACAACTCACTGGGCCGATGGTCCAACCGGTCCCCGATCCCGAGAGAGTCAATGACAGCGTCGTACCAGTCCCGCTCAGGCTTGCGGTGAGCAAGCCGCAACGGCAGCAAGATGTTCTCCTCCGCGCTCAACTGCGGCAGCAAGTTGAAGGCCTGGAACACGAAACCGAGCTGGTCACGACGCACCGCCGTCAGCTGCCGGTCATTCATCCGAGCCAGGTCCTTCCCAGCGATGAACACGCTGCCCGAGTCCGGCGTATCCAGTCCGGCCAGACAGTGCAGCAAGGTCGACTTACCCGCCCCCGAAGGCCCCATGACCGCAACGAACTGCCCCCGACTGACAGCCAGGGACACATGATCCAGCGCAGTGACCTGCACACCACCCGTGCCATAGACCTTGGTGACCATGCGAGCCTCAACCGCTTTCGGAGCAGCCGGGTCAGCACCGGACAGACCCAGGTGGGTGGACTCGGTGGGAACAGACATAAAAAGACCCTCCGCAGCAGATCGCCTCGACTGACAGGACCAACTATAGGAACCGCACAAACCACTGGCAATACACCAAAAGAATGATCATCAAGCGACCACGGACGAAAGTTCCAACCCCACCTACTACCTTCGCACCACACCATCTCCCCTCCGGAATGCGATAGCAGGAATACTCATTCCAACAGCCTAAGCACATGACCGCCCCGAGGCGCCACGACGCTACTGCCCCACGAGGTAGGGGTAGCGCAGTCCAATCACTCCTGAGCCAACGCACGCACCGGGGTGACAGCGGCGGCGCGACCGGCGGGCCGTAGCGCCGCCAGCACGCTGATCGCCGCGGCGGCCAGCAGAATCCCGACGAGTCCCAACCAGGGCACCTGCAGCACCAGGCTGTCCGCGGCGTCGAGTCCGAGTACGGCGACCACGGCCACCACGCCGAACACCGTCCCCATGACCGCTCCGAGCAGCCCGCCGAGCAGGGAAGTGAGCACAGCCTCGGTGAGGAAAAGGCGTCGCAGCTGGCCGCGTTGCAGCCCGGTGGCGCGCAGCACCCCGACCTCCCGGAAACGCTCCAGCACAGCGACGTCGGTGGTGTTGGCCAGTCCGCACAGGGAGATGAACAGGGTGAAGACCAACACCGCCGTGATGATCTTGACAAGACGGCTGACCCCGTTGTTGAAGCTCACGCGCTCGGCGGAGGAGGCGCTCACCACCAAGTCCGGCCGCTGCAGCGCCTCGCGAACCGAGTCGACCACACCCGTATCGGTACCGTCCCCGGCGGTGCGCACCCACAGCGACGCTGACGTGGGAGCACCTCCGGACAGCTCCTCGGCGACCGCCGGAGTGATCACCGGCCCCACACCAGACTCGGCCACGTGCACGGTCAGCTCCACACTCCCCCCGGAGCCAGCAAGGGTGACGGACGTGCCCTCGGCCGGGCCGTCACCATCAGGCAGGACGAGAACTTCGTCGTCAAGTCCCTCCACCCCCTTGCCCGAGCGCATGACGGGGGCGACCGCAGCCGCGTCCAGCGCGGACACGATGATCTCAGTCGCCTCGACGCTGCTCGAAGTGATCCCCACATTCAGCTCCGGGACCACCGCCGTCTGTTCCACACCCTGCGCGTCCCGAACCCGGGCAGCCAGCGCAGCGGCATCATCATCAGAGCCGACCCCGTCCACCCGGATGTCGACCGGCGCGCTGACACCGAGGATCGCGTTCATGGAAGCGGTGGTGGTGGCGAGGCCGGAGAGCAGAGCGGCACCCACCGCGACCGTCACCAGCAGGGAGGCGGTGGTGGCGGCCGCACGCCCCGGGTTACGCGCCAGGTTACGGGCGGCTAGTTGCAGCACGGGCCGGCGAGAGCCGCCACCGAGCCGCTCCACCAGCCGAGCCCCGCCGACGACGATCAGCGGCAGTCCCGCCAACACGCCAAGCACCAGGATCACCGCGCCCAGAGCCGTGTAGATGACCACCTGGGCCCAGATGCTCAGCACGGTGATGCCGAGGCCGATCAGGGCCACTACCACCCCGGCGATCGCGGTCCGCACACGCAGGCGGCTGAGCGTCTGCTCGTCGGCGACCTGACCGGTCAGGGCCATCAGAGGGGAGACCCTGGCGGCCCGGTAGGCCGGGCACAGCACCGCCACCAGCGTCACCGCTGTGCTGAGCACCACCGCCAGCAGCATCGTCTCCCAGTTGACCGTCAGGTAGCGCATCTCCAAACCGTCCACCAGCCCGAGTCGGGCCACCACGGCAGCCAGCGCCACCCCTAGGAGTGTGCCCACAGCCGAGCCGGCCAGGCCGGTGGCCAGGGCGCTGCGCAGCACGGACCCGAGCGCCTGGGTCCGGGGGGCGCCGATGCAGCGCAGCAGCCCGGTCTGTCGTGCCTGTCGGGCCACCAGGGTGGAGAAGGTCGTAGCGATCACGATCCCGGCCACCACCGTGCACACCGGACCGAGAGCACGCAACAGCATCTGCGTGGTCGAGCTCATGTCGCCTATGCTCGAGGCACGCATCGTGACGATGTCGGCGGAGGTGTAGGCGCTCGCCTCCAGGCCGGCCGCGTCGAGTGTCCGAGACACAGAGCCCATGAGGTCCTGGGTGCTCGTGCCCTCGGTGGCGATCACGTACAGGGCCGCCGGCGCCAGCGACAGCCCCAGATCGGCACGCTCCTCACCGGTGGCGAACACGTACTGCTCGGAGACGTCCCAGCGGGTGATCTCGGGGCCAGGTTCAATCACCCCCACGCCCGTCGCGGCGGTGCTGGGAGCCGCCGGATCGGCCTTGAACGCCATGGAGGTGCCGACCGCGACGTCTGGGGCCTCCACCGAGGGCGAGACTGCGACCTCGCCCTCCCTCTCCGGCAGGCGCCCCTTCGTCAAGCGGGTACTGGAGGACAGGGGCGGCACATCCAGCACGTAGGTGTGCTCGGTACTGCCCTCGTTGCCCAAGCGATCGATCCACATGATGCCCTCGGCGTAGCTGCGTACGCCGGCCACGCCACTGGACGCAGACACGATGGCAGCAGCGTCCTCAGACAACTGCTTGTTGCTCTCGGGCAGGACGACGACATCCGCGTTCCCCACGCTGGCACGGGCGGCGGCGGTCATCTGGGAGACGCCGGAGTCGGACACGATGAAGCTGAAAACGATCAGGGCCGCGCTCATGGCCACCGCCGCCAGGGCGGCCAGGGTCCGACGTAGGTCGAACATGGTGGGCACGGGTGAGGCTCCTTCGCTCTGTCTCGTCCGCATCCGGGGAGGCTGGGGATCATGGTACGAGCCCGCCGGGGCCCGCGAAACCTCACTCCGGCCTAGCTCACCGGGCCAGGTGATACCGAAGTGGCACCGCCTTCCGCGACCATTGGCGCGCGTGGGATCATCCTGCGGCAGGAGTCAGAGCGCCGGCCCCGATCGATGGACTCAAACCGGTGGTCCGACCTGGCGATCCGCGTGGAGTCACGAGAGGTCAGAAGACCAACCGCCGCCTGCGCCCTTGCCGGGGTGGCGCGCACAGGAACGCTACTCTCAGGGGCATGAGCACCAACGCTGGCCCCGTCTCCCTCACCGACCGCCGCTGGCGCGACGACCTCCACCTCGCGCACACGATCGCCGACCAGGTCGACCCGCTCACCCGCGCCCGCTTCGACGCCCAGGACTTCGTCGTCGAGACCAAGCCCGACCTCACGCCCGTCACCGAGGCGGACCGCGAGGCCGAGCGCACCATCCGCGACATGCTCGGCCGCGCCCGCACCCGCGACTCCGTCCTCGGCGAGGAGTTCCCGACGACGGGCTCCGCTCCGCGTCAGTGGGTCATCGACCCGATCGACGGCACGAAGAACTTCGTGCGCGGGGTGCCCGTGTGGGCCACGCTCATCAGCCTCGTCGAGGACGACGAGGTCGTCGTCGGCGTCGTCTCCGCCCCGGCGCTCGGCCGGCGCTGGTGGGCCGTCAAGGGCGGTGGGGCCTGGAGCGGCCGCTCCCTCGCCTCCGCCAAGCAGCTCCACGTCTCCAGCGTCGCCGACCTCGAGCACGCCTCCCTGTCCTACTCGTCCCTGTCCGGCTGGGCCGAGCGCAAGCGCCTGCGCGGCATGCTCTCCCTCATGCAGTCCTGCTGGCGCACCCGCGCCTACGGCGACTTCTGGTCGTACATGCTGCTCGCCGAGGGCGCCGTCGACCTCGCGGCCGAGCCCGAGCTCGAGCTCTACGACATGGGCGCCCTCGTCCCCATCGTCACCGAGGCCGGCGGCGTCCTCACCTCGCTGGCCGGCCAGCCGGGCCCCTGGGGCGGCAACGCCGTCGCCAGCAACGGGCTCCTGCACGACGCCGCGCTCGAGCTCCTCGGCGAGGAGACCGACTGAGTCCGCGGCGGTTTCCGGAACCGGCGCCGCCCCGTCGCCCGTGGGCGCCCCTCCCCTGAGTCCGGTTCCACACGGGCGCCGTCGGCCACGGGAGGTCCGGCGCCGGTAGCCTGCACGAGGCCCATCCGCCTCACACGGGAGCACCATGAACTGGCTGCACGCCATCCTCCTCGGCATCGTCGAGGGCATCACCGAGTTCCTCCCGGTGTCCTCGACCGGACACCTCAACATCGTCGAGAAGCTCCTCGGCTACAACATCGACTCCGTCGGCATGACGGCCTTCACCGCCGTCATCCAGGTCGGCGCGATCATCGCCGCCATCGTCTACTTCTGGTCGGACATCGTTCGCATCGTCACCGCGTGGGTCAAGGGCCTGGGCAACCAGCACGCCCGCAACGACCCGGACTACACCCTCGGCTGGGGCATCATCCTGGGCTCGATCCCGGTGGCCGTCATCGGTCTGGCCTTTAAGGACTTCATCGAGGTCGCCTCCCGCTCCCTGTGGGTCATCGCGGGCGCCCTCATCGTCTGGTCGGCCGTCATGTGGTTCGCGGACCGGCGTCAGAACCTCACCAAGGGCATGAAGCAGGTCGGCATCGTCGACGCCCTCGCCATCGGCTGCTTCCAGGCCCTCGCCCCCGTCTTCCCGGGCATCTCGCGCTCCGGCGCGACCATCTCCGCCGGCCTGTTCCGCGGCTTCGACCGCGTGACCGCGACGCGCCTGTCCTTCTACATGGGCATCCCGGCGCTGCTGGCCGCGGGCGCCCTCGAGGCCGTCACCAGCGCCGGCGACATCTCCGCCACCGTCGGCTGGGGACCGACCATCGTCGCGACGATCGTCTCCGGCGTCGTCGCCTTCGCGACGATCAAGTGGCTGCTCGACTTCGTCTCCTCGAACAAGTTCACGAGCTTCCTCATCTACCGCGTCGCCCTGGGTGTGGTCATCATCGGACTCGTCGGCTTCGGGGCGGTCGCGGCCTGATCCTCCGGAATCCCTCGGTCCTCGCTGCGACGCACTGCTCACAGCGAGGACCAACAGTTCTCAAACACCCGTGACCGGGACGTCGGTGAGCCTCCAGGCGTCGTGGGCGTCCTGATCGCCCTGGTGGGGGAAGTCCACGGTGACGGTGCTCGCGTCGACATCCGGCCACGCGACGAGGCAGGTCCCCGCC
>SKEM01000526.1_pt1 | contig 24845 bp, 30 predicted proteins | sample 4826731 | NCBI WGS metagenome assembly SKEM01 (sample SAMN11008809, study PRJNA524170) | human gut metagenome | biome: Human fecal sample; material: Feces; isolation source: fecal sample from pouch patient p37 | host: Homo sapiens | place: Israel: Tel-Aviv | collected 2015-07-27
CTGGATTAATGATCTACCTAGAAAAGTATTGAGCTACCATACTCCAGATGAACTATTTGAAAGAAGATTAGATTCAATATACAGAATTTAATTTTCAAAAGTGTTCAATTTGAAATTGCAATTTTCGTTTAACAAATGGTTCAAGTGGTGTTGGAAATTACTGGTAATCGAATTTGTCTTGTGTCTAGTCGCTTTAGGCGTCGGATTGTTAGTATATTAGATTTAAAACAAAGTTTTTAGATCATTCTTTCAGCACGAGAGGATGATCTTTTTTTCATAGCAACCCTTGTTTCTTTATTCAAAAAGCGTATCATATACAGACGAAGAAATAATTGGATGACAGAAAATTAAATATGAAATATATTACGCAGCACAGTCATGGACTAAGTAAAAACCAGAAGTGGGTCATCGCCTCTACTTCATCAGGTTTTGCGCTTGAAAACATGGATGTGCTTTTTTTATCGTTTGCAATGAGTTCAATGATTGCGGATTTGCACCTCTCTGGTGGAGCCGCCGGGTTGATCTCCTCAATCACTAACTTAGGGATGCTAGTCGGCGGTATCTGCTTCGACATCCTAGGTGACAAGATTGGCCGGTTTAAAACTTTCTCACACACGGTTTTAATCTTCGCCCTAGCTACCGGTTTAATGGCTTTTGCCAACAACATCTATGAGATCTACGCCTTACGCTTTCTCGCTGGTATTGGTGCCGGCGGTGAATATGGCGTAGGCATTGCCTTAATCGCCGAAAACTTTGAAAGCGGCAGAATTGGTAAGATGACCTCAATTGCGGCAGTCGGTGGTCAAATCGGTGCGATCTTTGCGGCATTAATTGCGGCTTGGATTAGGTTGTGCTAGTGAGACAGCCGCAAAATCAGCCAACTTTTCAATTTGTGCTGGGAAAACTGAAAAGCTGGTTAAGACATTCACTGAATCGTCATAAATATGCATCCCGCGATACTCATCAGAAATCGCTACACGGTGAATGGCCACATAAGGATCAAGATCATTATTCCATTTGCCATCAATCTTTTTGTAATTTGGATCAGGTCCATAAGTAATTGCAGTGTAGCCAGCAATTTTCTGATCAACGATTAAGACCCAGTCTACGCCTTCTTCAATGTCGGCTGTAATTGTTTCAACATTGGGATAATCACTCTGCCATTGCGGGTTCCCCTCTTCTTTTAAAAACTTTTTTGCTTCATCAATGATCGGCATAATTTGTTCAAGGTCATTTTTGGCAGCTTGACGAATATAAATTAGTGACATAGTGTCTCCATATTCTAAATAAAATTTTATCAAAGGAGTTGGTTTTTCGCTAATTAAAAAACTACCATGCAATAATTCTTAATGAAAAAATCCACGAACCATTGGCTCGTAGATCTTTAATAATAATTAGAATAAATCAATGTGACGTAGTTTTCGTTTTAAGGTTCCTTGCTTTTCTAAGAGTACGAATTTACGCGATAAAGTTTCGGGAGTAGTACCTAAATACAAGGCTAAATCTTTCATTTTTAGTGGCAAAGTAAATGAGTTCTTATTCACTTGTTTTGCATAAGTCTGCAAATAACTCAATAGTCTATCTTCCACCTTAGGCAAACTAAGTAATTGAATTTGCCTATGCATAGCACGTACTTTAATAATATTTTGCTCTAAGAGTTGAATACTTAATTCTGGTTTCTTTTTCATTAGCGCTAAAAATTCATTTCGATTAAGCAAACAAATCTCACTATTTTCTGTAGCTTCAACATAAGTATTGATATTTGCTTCACCAAATAACCAGTTTTCACCAGCATAATCACCCGTTTTTAAAATCTGGGTAACATTCTCGCGGCCATTTTCGTCTAAAGTATAAAGGCGAGCGCCACCATGAGCAACAATTACTAAATTATTACTTGATGTAGGATCCATTACTAATTCACTTTTTTGATAATTCTGATGGTGAACTAGCTCTTCTATTTGCATTTGATCATTTGTCGGTAATGCATTAAATAATGAAACTAAGTGTACACACAACTCTGCCATTCAAAAAACTTCCTTTACTTAAAAATCATCGTCATCATCATCTTCTTCAGTATATAATCCTTCACGTAATTCATGGCCCAAGAAGTTTTGTGATTGACGAATTTGTTCCTTAATCCATGTTAGAAGTTCAATTAAATTGGCACTCAATTCTGGCCAAGCTTCTTTTTGAGCTAAGGCAATTGCCTTAGTAATAAATAAGATTTGTGTATCAAAGTCTTTTACTAAAGCAAAAAGTTGGTCTTGGCCATCTTTGTACTTGCTTGCTCCGTCTTCCTCAAGCATAGTATATTCTTTAAATTGATCAGTAATAGTAGGTATACTTTCGCCATTATTAACTAAAATCTGATTTAGCCGGTTAAACTCATTCTGTTCATATCTGATCCACTCATCAGCATGCTGCTCTAAAAACAAACTAGCTTGACCCTTAGCGAAGAACTTAGCTTGATTAATTTTTAAAGTGTGAATCAGTAAATTGGCAATAATGTGACCAACCATTGCACCAGCTGTAGGCGTATGATGATCAATGTCACTTTGCTTTAACTCTGCCTTATATGCTTCTTCTGCCTTCATTAGTTTAACTCCTTTGCCTTTACATCCTTAACTTCATAGCCCATCTTTTCGATTGCTGTTTTAACATCATCAACATCAGCCTTATCAGCATTCATCATGAACTTTAACTTACCGGCATTAAATAATACCTTAATTTGATCTGTACCATCGACATCTTCAACAGCTTTTTCAATCTTGGTTAAGCAAGATGGGCAAGTCATGCCACCTAACTTCATCATTACTTTTTGCATAAAAACCTTCCTTTCTTATCTCTTACATGTTTTATGCTAAATCTTTTTCCTTATCAGAAAATTGATGGTTATCAACTTTTCGATGATTTCTAATTAAGCGCATACCATTTAAAATTACGACTAAGATGCTAAATTCATGAATAAACATACCGCTAGCCATTTCGACATAACCTGCAAATAACCCAATGAATAGTAACAACACGGTTAACAATGCAATTACAATATTTTCATTCATATTTAAAACGGTCCGCTTAGAAATTGATAAAGCATAGGCAATTTTACGCAAGTCATTTTTGACTAAGACAATATCTGAAACATCGACTGCAACATCTGTACCGCTACCGATTGCAATAGCCACATCGGCATTAGCCAATGCAGGACTGTCATTAACCCCATCACCGATAAAGGCAACGTGATGACCATTTTCTTGTTCCTGCTTAACAAATTGTGCCTTATCAGCTGGAAGCATTTGTCCATGAACTTCATCAATTGGCAAATCAGCCGCAATTTGTTGAGCTGTTTCTTGATTATCACCTGAAAGCATAACTAACTTCTTGATGCCTAGTTGCTTTAATTGCATCAATGCGATTTCTGCTTCTGGGCGAAGACGATCTTTAATGCCAAAAATAGCCAATTTACTTTGATCACTATTAGCCAAGACTACAACAGAGTTTCCTAAGTTACTTAGTTTATTAACTACTTGAGTTAATTTGGGATTAGCAAAAGTATTTTCTTCAATTAAAGCTAAATTACCTAAATAATACCGTTCTCGATCTAAGTCAGCTATCATACCTTTGCCCTTAACTGTCTTAGTCTCGATTTGATCAATCTTTTGCCCACTAAGCTTAGCCATTGCTTTAGCTAACGGGTGATTGCTTTGAGACTCAATGTTAGCAGCCAGGTTAACAACTTCGTCCTTATTACCACTCAGAACTTCAATTTTATTTACCTCTGGGTGACCAACTGTTAAAGTACCAGTTTTATCAAAGGCGATTTCATCGATTTTACGAGCTGCATCCATTACTTGAGAGCCCTTAAACATCACGCCATTTTTAGCTCCGTTACCAATACCGGCAACAGTTGAAACGGGAACTCCAATAACCAAAGCACCTGGACAACCTAGAACCATTACTGTAATTGCCAATTTGAAGTCTCTTGTAATTAAGCCTACAATAATCGCAATCACTAATACCGCAGGAGTGTAGTATTTAGAAAAACGATTGATCAACTTCTCAGTATGAGATTTGGAATCCTGAGCTTCCTCTACCATTTCGATAATCTTGCCAAAGGTAGTATCATCTCCGGCTGCCGTAGTCTCTACTGTCAAGGTACCATCTTCTAGAATTGTACCGGCATAGACTTGATCACCTTGTTTTTTATCGGCTGGTTTCGACTCACCATTAACATTAGCTTCATTTAGATAACCTGAACCCGAGACAATTTTTCCATCAACTGGGACTTGATCTCCGGTTTTAATCAAAATCTTTTCACCAGGATCAATAAAATCTACATCCTCTTCTTCCGTTGTCCCGTCATCTTGCAAGACTAACGCGGTTCGTGGCGCCATTTTAGTTAAATCAGATACAGCTTTACGCGTCTTTTTAAGAGTAAGTTCTTCCAGAACATCACCCAATGCAAAAAGCCAGGTAACAATTGCTGCTTCATTAAATTCGCCAATAATAATAGCGCCAATTACTGCCAATGATACCAAAACATCAATGGAAACTAATTTTACTTTCAATGATGAAATAGCTGTTAACAATATTGGAATTAAACCAATAACTCCTACTACTAGCATCAGAACTTGATAAGCAGCATTGATATGGAATAACCATTTAGCTGCTTCCGCAAGCAAAATCAGCACAGTATTAAGTGACAAAATTATTTTTTGATGTTTAACAAAAAATTGTTGAATTTTTACCATTTATATTCCTCCTTTGCTTTTCATGTTTTAGTTTAGGAGAAATGTTGTTAGCAGAAATTGACAACCATCAAGAAAATAGCACTTAATATTAAAAACTAAGTACTTTAAAACTAACAAATTATTCTTTATCTTTAATCTTATCCTTCAGATCGAAACTGTCAAATCTTTTGTGTAAATAGATCTTTCTCATAGATTGATTTTTTATTCTTTATTTAGTCAAAGTAAGATTCTAAGGTGTCTTGAATCCGACCAAAGCCTTTGTGGATTCGATTGAAATAGCGTTCGTTGTAGCTCATTGCTTGAATGCCAATAAAAGTATTAAGCGACTGTTCAGTTGGAAACTCTGCTTTAGGCTTAGCTTTACGCTTGATAACGTTGTTAAAGGATTCGATCATATTAGTAGAGTAAATTGAAGCCCTGATCTGCTTAGGATAATTATAGAAGACCAGCAGGTCCGGCTCGATGTCTTTCAGGTTTCTTATGACATGATTATAACTCTTGTTCCATTTGGCATAGAAGGCATGCAATACATCAATAGCCGCTGCTTTATTGGCTTGCTGGTGAATCTGCTTGAATTCGTTCATAATTGCCTCCCCATTTCTATCTAAGAAAGTCACACTTCCAGTTTTCGGTTTTAATTTGCCCAATAACACTTTGAATAAAGTAGATTTTCCAGTGCCAGAATCACCTGTGAGTAAAACTTTTTGTCCTTTTTTAATTGTGAAATCGGGATATGAAATAGTTTCACCTTGATCATATTTTACGGATAAATTTGAGACTTTTATTCCGAAAGCTAAGGTCTTATTTTCATTTTTATCAGGAATTGATTTTCTTAAATCAGCAATCTGGGTCCGGAGAGCATTAGTTGATTTAACCTGCGTAATTGCTTGCGTGATATTCCAAATTGCTGAAGAAATAGTAAAAGCAAAACTGCCTGCAACAACAAAATCACCAAAAGAAATTATATGAAGCAAGAACAAAATACCCGCGATAAAACTCATCTCTACTTGAGCAATAGCATTACCAAAACCATTAAGAGGTAAGAAATGCTTCGATATTTAAAAGCTTTTTTTACTAGTTTCAACATAGTCATTACTTGCTCTATTAAGCTGCTTGATTAGTCGGCTGTATGCACTATAGCGACGTAATTCTTGCAAACCGCCTAACCAATGCTCAATGGTATTTAACAATTTATCATTTTTCTTATTAACCTTATCCATTGCAGATGAAGTCTTTTTTTCCATAATCTTTGGCATCGACAAGGTAATAACTGCAAAAATTGCCGTTACCAAAATTAAAATCCAATTCATGCTTGCTAGCAAAATAATTGAGATTATAATTTCCAAAACACCGCTTAAGATAGCAACCCAAGGCGTTGCATAATTATCAGCTAAGAGTTTTAAGTTAGCAGTCAGTCTGTTTTGCATACTAGAAACTTTCTCGTCATTATCCTGATTATAGTAATGATGCAAAATATCTTGACGAATTTTGTGTAAATAATCTTGTACTTGTCTAGTAAATGCAATAGTAGCAATCGGCAAAAGCAATGCGGTTAAAATTGACATTATAAATTGCACTAATTCCCAGTAAATAAATCTATTCAAATTACCGGTAGTAATAGAATTTAACCCATATTTAAAAAGGTATTCACCCAAACTACCGGTAATCGCATATAAAATATAGAGGAAAATTATCAGACTAGCATGAGAACCATTGGTCTTAAATAGCTCTTTTAAATTCATAACATCCTACCAGCATTAAAATTTTGTAGTTTTAATTAATTATTATTTAATATGCCACAAAAAACTTAAGAGCTACTTATATTTTTTTGCTCATCACTTTTTCCTCACCCTAATAATTTGACAAAACACAAAAGCAGGATTATTCTGTAAGAGAATTAAATAAATGTTCTTCGAGGCAGGGTGAAATTCCCGACCGGCGGTAAAGTCCGCAACCCGCGCAAGCGGTTGAATCCTTAATGGTACCGATAGTTACAGTCTAGATAGAAGAAGAATAATTTTAACCCACGCTTATTTTGCGTACTTGAATTATTTTTTAACTTGCATACTATTTTGAACCTCGAAGTTTAGCTTTGAGGTTCTTTTTTGTTCTGTTAGGAAGTGATTTAAATGGAAAAAGACCAATATTATATGAAATTAGCTCTACAAGAAGCTAAAAAAGGACGCTTCCAAACTTGGAAGAATCCAATGGTTGGTGCTGTGATCGTCAAAAACGATCAAGTACTAGCTACTGGTCATCATATTCACTATGGTAAAAATCATGCTGAACGTGACGCCATTTCTAAATTAACCCCAGAACAATTATTTAATTCAACTCTTTATGTCACACTTGAGCCTTGCAATCACTATGGCAAGCAACCACCTTGTTCTGACTTAATTGTTCAAAGTAAGATCAAACGCGTCGTTATTGCCCAGGTTGATCCGCACAAGCTAGTAACCGGCAAAGGAATTGCCAAACTAAAAGCGCACGGGATTGAAGTTACAACTGGTGTTTTAGCTAAAGAAGCTGAAGAACTTAACCGGTTTTACTCATACTTCTACCAAAATAATCGCCCCTGGATCACTGTTAAGCAAGCCGTCAGTCTTGATTATCGAATTAACGATCAAGTAAATACTCGCACAGCGATTACTAATCACTCGGTTTATGAACGAGTTCATCAAGAACGTGCAGATTATCAAGCAATTTTAGTTGGTTCCAATACGGCCATCATCGATAATCCTAGCCTGCTAACTACCGTTCAAACTGATTACCCACCAATCAGGATAATTATTGATCGACGTGGAAGGTTGCTTCAACACAAAGATCTGAAGCTATTAACCGATGGTCAAGCTCAAACTTGGATATTTACCCAAAATTCTGAGCTCAAAAAGACCTTAACTAACAATCAGGTCAAGGTCTGGTTAATGAAAACAGATCAACTTACTGAAGTGATCCAGACTCTAGCACGAGAAGGCATTCAATCTGTCTATGTTGAAGGTGGACCCACCTTAGCTAATGCTTTTATGAATGATCAGTTAGTAAATAAAGTGATTGAATATTTAAGCCCGCAATTTTTAGGTAAAGCTGGAACAGCGGGAATTCTGCCTAGCTCTAGAATGGCGCTTAAAAATTTGAAAATCGAACAACTATCAAATAATTTGAGAATTGTAGGTGAAATTGATGTTTAGTGGTTTAGTACGCGGGGATGCAAAGATCGCGCAAATTGATAAGGATCAAGAAACTATTACGTTAACGGTTAGATGTGCTCCAGATTTTATCAAGAATTTAAAAATTGGTGATTCCATTGCAATTAATGGGACTTGTCTAACTGCTGAAAGTTTTACTTCTAATACTTTTACAGTCACCATGATGCCGCAAACCTATCAAAAGACAACGTTTAAAGATTTAAATGTTGGAGCTCAATTAAACGTCGAACGATCATTACAGGTTGGTCAACGGTTAGAAGGACACATTGTAACCGGTCACGTTGATGATGTTGCTCAAGTAAAAGAAATTAGGCAAAACGAAAATGCAATCGAAATTTGGTTTAGCTTCCCTGCTCGCTTAGAAAAGCAAATTGTGCCTCAAGGTAGCATCGCCATTAACGGTGTTTCCTTAACCGTGATGGATACTAAAGACAATACTTTTTCTGTAGGCTTAATCCCGCATACACAAGATGAAACCAATTTAGCTCAATTAAAAGTAGGCTCAGAAGTAAATATTGAAACTGATATTTTAGGTAAATATGTCGCCAAGAACTTAGAAAAGAGAAATTAAAATGGATGTCAAAAAAATTCAAAACGCAATCGAATGGATGAAAAATGGTGGTTTAGTAATCGTCGCTGATGATGAAGATCGTGAATCTGAGGGAGACATGATCGGTTTGGGCTCAAAAGTTACTCCAGAAAATGTAAACTTTATGACTAAATATGCCCGTGGTTTGCTTTGCACACCAGTAAGTAAGGAAATCGCCCAACGTTTAAACTTGCATCAAATGGAACAAGATAATACTGATCCTTATGGTACAGCCTTTACCATTAGTGTTGATTATAAGACGACTACCACGGGTATTTCCGCTTATGATCGTGCTGCAACAATTAAAGCAATTGCCGATCCGAACAGTAAACCAGAGGATTTCTTTAGACCTGGTCACTGTTTCCCACTCGTTGCTAAGGATGATCAAATTAAGCACAGAAATGGTCATACTGAAGCCTCAATTGCACTGGCTCATCTGGCCGATGAACCGGAAGTGGCTTACATTTGTGAGGTAATGAAATCTGATGGACATATGGCAAGACGTCCTCAATTAAAAGAAATAGCTAAAGAACACCACATGCCTTTCTTAACAATCGCAGAATTGCAAGAATACATTAATAGTCCAGCGAGTAAGTGCTCAGAATTTGTAAACCTACCGACCCGTTATGGCAACTTTAAAATCAAAAGTTATGGCAACGGTAATGTTGCTTTAATTAAAGGAAATATTGATCCTTCAAAGCCAGTATTAACTCGCGTTCATTCTAAATGCTTAACTGGTGATACTTTCGGGTCTAAACGCTGCGATTGTGGTGCCCAACTTCATACTGCTATGAAAGAAATCGAAAAGAACGGTTCTGGCTTAATCATTTATCTTAACCAAGAAGGCCGCGGTATTGGTTTAACCAACAAATTACGAGCTTACGCTTTACAGGATCAAGGTCATGATACCTATGAAGCAAATCAAATGTTAGGTTTTGCGCCTGATGAGCGTAATTATGATGTTGCCGCCGCGATTTTTAAAGAATTGAAGATTAAGGAAATCAATTTACTAACCAATAATCCTGATAAAATCGATCAATTAAACGATTATGGTATTAAGATTAATAAGCGTATTCCATTAGAAATTGCACCTAATGATGTTGATCGTTTTTACTTGCAAACTAAGAAAAAGAGATTCCATCATCTATTAGAACTTAAGGAGGCAAAATAATGACGGAATATACTGGAAACTTCACCAATACACATGGGAAAATCGCTATTGTCGTAGCTAAATTTAATGAAATTGTTACTAAAAATTTGGTTCGTGGTGCCAAAGAAACACTGCATCAATTTGGAATCCAAGACGATGAAATCGATGTTATCTGGGTACCAGGAGCTTTTGAAATCGGCTTTACCGCGCAAAAACTAATTAATTCTGATAAATATGCTGGAATTATGACTCTTGGTGCAGTAATCAAGGGTGAAACTGATCATTATGCCATGATTATTCAAAATGTAACGAATGCAATCATGCAAATGAATTTACAAGCTAAAATTCCGGTTACCTTTGGTATTTTAACTACAGAAAATATTGAACAAGCTTTGCAAAGAGCTGGCTTAAAAGCCGGTAACGAAGGCTCTTCTACTGCTCAAAGTTTACTTGAAATGATCTCCCTCAATGAGCAATTATAGTTACTAACTATTTTACTCAAACACAACTAAATCTCACAAAGAAACTAGCCATGTTGTTAAAACATGACTAGTTTTTATCTTTATAATTTATTTTTATTAACGATTAAATTAGAATCTTGCCATACCTAATGCATGTTGTGCAGCTAAATTAAGCAAACTCCATTGATGGTCAAATCCTGGTTGGAAGAAGAAGTCTTGTTCAGCCAAGCCTTCCAAACGCATCTTATGACTAATTGCCCAAGCTAAGACATTGCCTTGAGCAGTAATATCATACTTAGAAAGTACCGCACCGCCTAAGATTTGGTGAGTGTATGGAGTAAAGGTTAAGCTGACATATACCTTAGGATTATCTGCTTCTGGAACATAAGCTGGACGCATATGATCTTCATAGAAGCTAGTTTGATAGTCAAGCTTATTCTTAGCAGCTGAAAACTTATTTAAGCCTGCAGTAGCGAAGTGATAGTCAAAAGCTGAAGCACCGATAACACCCTTGAAAGCGCGATCTGGCTTATCTTCAAAGATATGATCAACTACATATTGTGCTTCTCTTCTAGCAGTAGTAGCTAAAGCAATTGGCATTGGCTTACCTACTGGAATAGAAAGTGGCAAAATTGCATCTCCAATAGCGTAAACGTCTTTAACATTCGTTCTCAAGTATGGATCAGTCTTAATCCAGCCTCTTTGATCCAAATCAACTGTACCCTTTAACCAATCCGTATTAGGTGTTACCCCTGCGGAAACAACAACTAAATCAGCTGGCACATCGCCTTGATCAGTTTTGACGCTTTCAACTTTGTCATTACCGTTGAAGCCTTCGATTTTGACACCCATCTTAAGATCCATATTCTTCTTAAAGGTAGGTTCCAAAACATCGAGTAATTCTGGGTTCAAGTAAGTTCCTAATGGACGATCAATCATGTCCATTAAAGTTACATGCTTGCCAGCTTTAGCAAATACTTCACTGGCTAAGGATTAACTTACCATATTGAACTTCTTCTTCAGAATTATTGGTTAAATCCTTAACTGTTACTGTCTTATGTTCAGGATGAATCGCGGTTACTTCATGGTTGGCATAAACATGACCGCCCTTCTTTTCAACATCTTCAGGAGCAAAGTTTCTGACGTCATCTTCAGCCGTAACTTTATTTTCTAGGTATAATTGCATACCACAGGACATAAATGAAATAAAGTCGCCAGCTTCATAAACAGTTACATCTACATCATTATATTTATCCAACAGCTCAATGCTGATTCATGACCACCATGTGAAGCACCAACAATTACAATTTTACGTTTATCCATAAAATCCTCCTAACACAATAGTTTCTTCATTATATTTTCAATGGGTAACACTTATTACTTAATGTCTATCATATTTTGCTCAATAAATTGCTTAAAAATAAAAGTTTGGAGTTGACGCTCCAAACTTTTTTGCTATATCTTCTGCTCAACATCATGAATCTTCACAACTAATACAGCGCGAATCCAATCAAACTGGGCTTTCATTTGATCAAAATATGCGCCTTCATTAATGAATTGACCACTACCATGAATATGATAACCGCGCCCCATTCCGGCGGTTCCTGAATAATTGTAAGAACCAATCGTAATGATCAGTTCATGTTTTGGATCTTTTTCAAAATCTTGTTCAATCGAGTGCATCCCCGCAGCTGGAATCAAAATTATATCATCAGAAACCACGTTAATATATTGTGACCAAGTATTAACTACACTAGCTGGATTACCATTAATTGAAACAATCGTTGCTGGTCCTTTATCTTGTAAAACATCTAAAAAATCTTCGTTCATTATTTTTGCCATGATTGTTACCTCCTGATATCTTCTACTTCAGTATATTTTAGAATTCTGTCAATCTCTGTCAGAATTTAAAAAATCAATATTGTTTAATAATCTGCTTTAGTTTTCGCAAATAACTATCTCTTAATTCTTGAGGTTTAAGCACTTTAACCTCTGAGCCCAAAGAGATCAAATAATCCACTAGATAATGCAATTCTTCTTTATTGTATCTGCCATTTAAATAAATCTTTTGCCCCTGATGCATTATCTGCATAATTGGATAAGAATTATATTTAATTTTTTGTTCGCCAACTTTAGTTAATAAACATTGATATGGGATGCAATAATGCTTTTGTTCATATTCTTGATAACTTTCACTTAATTCATTTTTACTTATTATTACTCGATCAGATTTCAGTTGTTTGACCATTCTAAACTTATCCAGACGTAAAACAAACCAACGTTTCAAATCTAAATTATAAGCATGACAGAACCAATTCCCTGCTTGATAAAACAAATCAAGTAGTTGCAACTTTTGTTTTCCTTTAATAAACTGCTGATTTTCCGCTAATATTAAATCATTATCAATACATGCCTTAAGTAGCAAATCAAAAAATATTACTTTATTCAAACTAGGTTGACTGACATACTGAACAAATTCTTCCTGAAGCTTTATTTGTTCCTGCAACCTAGTAGGCAAATTCTTTAATAACTTGGCCTGAATTTTTTGATACTCATTACTATATGGTGTTTCATTAATATTTTTAATAGCTTGCAAAGCAAAAAAGATAGCATTAATCTCTGACGTATTAAATCGAATAGGCAAAAGCAATTTACTATTGGTAATGTGATAACCACCACTACGTCCCGTTTCACTATAAAAAGCTAATCCTAATTGTTCCAAATCCGCAATATCCCGTAAAGCAGTACGTTCAGATATAGCAAAAGCTTCTTCTAATTCCTTTAAGTGAAATACTTTTTTATCGCTTAGATAGATCAATTCTTGGTTAAGTCGTTCAGATTTTTTCATTTTCTAGGCTTTCCTGTCAAAACATGTCAGTCTTTAAGCTTATAATAAAACTAACAAGCTACTAGAGCAAGGAAGGTATTATTATGGTGGATATTTTAAATAATCAAACTACTAATCAAGAATTCTCAGACTTCGCTATAGAGCAAAGTCATAATGTAGACGTTGCCACTACTTATCATGGTGAACCAAGTGCTCAAGTATGTGATCTGCTTTTAAACAAGAATGGAAAACTATATATCGCTACTTCAAGTCAAAATCCATTCTTCAAAGATTTAATCAAACAACCAAAGGTCATCGTTAATGACTACAAAGGTAATGGCACCATGGATTAAATAACTGCCGCATTAAAAAATAAGCTGGTCGAAAGACTAGCCTATTTTTCTTTTCAATCTGATAGCCTTGCTTTTTAGTTTCTTCAACTAAGCCGGCATCAACTTCTTCTAGTGCTAATTTCATTAATTCTCTAATCAAATCAAAGAAGTAGCACATTAATGCCTTTTCACGAGCAATAACATTATTTTCAAACTTAATAATTTTCACGATATCAGTTATAATAGATTCCATAAAAGACTAGCTTCTAATGTGTTTTTTGCTTAACATCAGACTACTGATCTTTTTGTTTTGGAGTCAAGTCCTAAAATGGATTTGACTCCTTTTAATTTATATTTAAACGTTACCGCAAGCTATTTTACACTTAGTAATCATTGATGAGTATAGCTATTTCTTTTTTCGCTTAATAAACATGCTGCCTAAGCCTAGATTTGATAAAAGTATGCCTAGCCATGAAAGTGATTCTTCTCCTGATTGAGGCAGGAATTATCATTTGTTTCAACAGTTTCAGGTTGAACTGGCTTATCATTATCCAGTCTTTGTGGTTTCTACCACATATCCTAAATCTTCATACCTTTTAGCCACTGCATTAAATCCAGCATCCGCTGCTTTTGAATCATAGCCTCTTAATTCAGCGCTTGCCTTACCCTGAGCAATTGTATAAGTACCAACAATTCCTGGATCTTTGGATAAAGTAGGATTATCTTTTCTCAACTTTTTAGCAGCTGAATCTGTTAATTTAGCATAGTATGTACCAACATTTTTAGGATTTTCTACAATAGCATCACCATTTTTATCAACCCATTGAAAGTTATCATTATTGATGCTGCTGGTATTTAGTTTTTTATCACCATCTGACAAACTAAACTTATTAACATCAATCTTATTAGTTTCTTTTCCGTCATATTCTTTAGTGTTTTGACTTCCAATTTGCCAAGTATCTGAATCAGTTGCCGGATTATTATGTCCGTTGCTGTTATTATCAGCAGTATCTGCACATGCTACATGATGACTTATATCACCAGCAGTATTTATTCCGGTATCTGCACTCACTACTTGAGAACTAAAGCCAAAAAAAGAAACTCCAATCAAAGCTGAGACAGCTCCAACTGATAGTTTCCTAATTGAATATTTATTTCTTTTATTATTAGATTTCCTTATTTTCTCATTATAGTTATTTTCAGATAACATCTTAATATCACATCACTTAAAGCATGTTTATTCTATATGAACATATTTAACATAGCTATAAATATTAATATATCATTATGTATATCTTTTTTAAAGTATTTTATTACTTTTTATAAGTAATATGTAATAAGAGTACCATTTGGCTTATATTAATTTTCTTAAAAATTGTTATTTTTAATATTTGATTTAAGACAGAAAAAAGCTGATATCCTCATTCACAGAACAAAGTTTTATCAGCTTTTTTCAGCTTTTTTCATTTTTTAATATTAAAAAACAAACCTTTTCTCAATGTTTAGCACTAGCTATATAGTAATCATTCATAAGAACAGACTTCGACCAAGTTTCCATCTGGATCCCTAGTATAGCAGAAGTCATTTTTCCATGTGCACCATGCTTCTCTACTGGGCCCGAAATAATCTCTTGATTATTTGATTTATACTTAGCTATCACATTTTTAATAGGTTGATCAGTTTGAAGACAAAAATCAAAAACTCTCGTTTCCAATTGTTTAGCCACAATTGCGTTAACCCCATTAGTCTTTTTTCTCAGTCGAATTAATTAATCACCACATTGAAGAGAAACGAAGCCATTTTGTTTATCAACAATAGGCAATCCTAGAATTTCATGATAAAAATTCTTAGATTTATTTAAATCAGTCACAGTAATTACAAAATGATCCAAAGCAATAATTGTCATATTTTTACTGCTTTACATAAGTTATATTATTAAACGTGTTTATTTTTGGAACGATAAATCAATGGAATAACTTGTTTTTCAAATTCTGAGCTCTTAATTGGAATAATTACATCATCATCAACATTAAAAAGCTTAAGCTGTCCTTTTACTTTAATCGGATCAATCAAATTCTTAAGTTTAATGTACCAATAATAGCATTGATCGACATCATTCCAGTCTATTCGATACAGATCCATCACGCAAAGTGCATATCCTGGTGCAGAATTCGGCACTCTTTTTGCCGTAGAGCACATCAAAATTGGTCCACGATAATTAGTTTTCCACGTGCGGTATTCTATTTTCTTGGTGCCGTTAATCATCTGCATGATATAGTCACCACGCACAGACAAAGCTTTCATTATTTGTCCCAGTGCTCTTTGATAAATTTTTCTCGGCCACCTGCTTCTTCCATTGCATAACGAAGTGGGTCCTTTTTATAGAAATCTTGGTGATATTCTTCTGCTGGATAAAATGGTTGAGCTGGTTCAATTTTCGTCACAATCGGATCATCGAACTTGCCGCTTTCGGCTAATTCTTGTTTGGACTTCTCCGCAGCTTCCTTCTGTGCTGGTGAGTTATAGTAAATTACGGGACGATATTGATCGCCACGATCTTGGAACTGCCCCATTGCATCCGTGGGATCAGTAACCTGCCAATAATATTGAAGCAACTTTTGATAAGGCATTTTTTCAGGATCGAAAGTAATTTCAACGGCTTCTGTATGCCCAGTTTTACCCGTGCAGACTTCTTCGTAAGTTGGATTAGCAACATGACCACCAGTATACCCACTAACTACCTTTTCTATTCCGGGCAGCTTATCAAATGGACTCACCATGCACCAAAAGCATCCCCCAGCAAATATTGCCGTGTCTAATGCGCCTTTAGGCTTGGTATCAGTGATTTTGGCTTGTTCGTTATTCTCTGTCATTCTTTCATAGCCTCCTAAATTCCGTGAAGTTTTCGGTTTTCACTCTTAAACCGAATTATAAACTAGATTATAATATTTTTTCATAATTTTTTAAAATAAAATGCAAAAAGCCACCCAAGAAGGTCTTTCATCCTTCTAAATGGCTTTTTTACTACATATTTTTTGCAGATTTCGTCAAATCATTCTTATCTGAAATCCAAGTAAACAATGGCAAATCAATATGACCATTTTCGTCAATTGAATTCATTACTTTTTCCATAAAGAATTCCTGCCAATGCTTATCTGGTTGTACACCGGGATGACCTAATTGAGGAACTAGCCATCCTTCACTCAATGGCTTGATTGGATTAAGACCTACTACTATCCCAATAGTATAGTTTGAAAAATCAAAACTGCCTTCGACTACTTTCCATTTAGGATTTTTCATTAATTCAGGTTGCAATTTATTTAACATTTCAGGCGGAATTTTACCCTCAGTAATTGCCATTCTGCCCTTAATTGGGCCATTTTTCTTTTCAAATTCTTGCAAAGTGCCTTGCATAAATAATTTTTGCCCCAATTGATCAAATTTCTTCTCTTCTTTTAACATAGTTAATTAATCAACTTCCTTTAATATGCTTAAGCTTTATTATACAGAATTTTATCAATGAAAAAAGCTTTCAAGATTCAATTAAACCTCTTAATCTTACATCTATAATCTAAATAGTTTAGTCACGCCCTTAGATTTAGTAGATAATATAAATATCATGAAAAAGTTTTTATATTTTATAATTTTACCGATATTAATTTTATTCATTCTATATTTTTATTTACCTTTAAAAATTAATCCGTTAAAAAACGGATCTATCGTGTTAAAGCCTGCACCAGTAACTACTTACACTAATGTTCAAACTAAATTGGCTGGACCCCATGATTTTCCAATTTATCGCAATATTTCTAAATACGGTGGTATCAATGCTTTCACTTCTACCAAGGATTTCAGGAACGGTTTGCTTCAATCTCTTAAATCAGCGCAAACCAAGCAAGGGCGTTTTTATCAATTAACAGTCAACGGTAGACAAATTGGTTGGGTTAATGAAAAATTCTTTTTACGTAGCAAACTACTTGCGGCAAAGCATGTATCTTTAACTCGTAATCCCTATTACTCTTTCCCAGTGAGGGATGCAATTTCTTATATTGCAGACAAGCACGGCACCTTAATCGATCCTAAAAAAGTATCTGCATCCCAAAATTTTTTTAATTCTACAACTCCTGGGAAATTTACAATTAAATTAAAATACCATCATTTAAAAACAACAATCAACGTTCATGTTAGACCTAATTTAAACGAAGGCATTACTGTCGCAAACAGAACCGCTATTGCTGGGCCTTCTTTAGTAAAAACATTCTCTGGTAGTTCCAAATCTTCTTCTCCAAATTGGAATCCCGAAAATAATTATCAGCCTGAAACCGAAATTAATAGATATTATGATAATAAGCATAATTTGATGATAACCCAATTTTACCAACCTCGTTTTCATTCATTAACGCCCCAACCTACTCCTCTTAATCAAATAGGAGTTATTCCTCAAGGGATCAGCCTTAAACAAAATCAATTAACTGTTTCATATTTCAGTGAACCTAACGTTGAATGGGGACATCTAGTTACTTATAATCTCAATCATTTGTCTGATCCACTTAAATCACAAAATTTACTTACTATGAAGTGGCGAGAATTTAAAAACACATCACGCAATATTGCAGTATCTCCATATATGAAGCTGGGGCACGGACAATCCATCGGCATGACTAAAAAATATATTTATGTACTGGCTAGCAGCAACAAAGAAGCTAATCCCGATAAATCCGAAGAAATTTTTCAAATTTCTAGAAAAAACTACCAAATTAACCATCTTTGGACTATAAAAATATGGAATCGTTCTAGCTATTATCCACGCTATTTTCATAACGCTTGCTTTATTAATAGTCACTTAATGTACGCTACTTTTCATAATGCCAGCAAAGGATTATATGAATACTGGAAATTAAGTCGAAACGGAAATACATGGATGCCAACAGAAATCGGAGCAACTCAATCTGATTTTGTAAAAAACAATTCACCTCTGCAAAGCTTTACCTCTAGTCGTTCTAAGTTTTACCTAGCTTTTAACGATAATTTATTCATAATTACCCATCCAGGAAAACTCATACAACACTACCAATTTCATACCTTGCGCGAAACCGAAGGGATAGCTGTAGAAAATGATCGCCCTTATATTGAATTAGCACGCAGACCCGAATTGCTACAAATAAAAAATCAACAAAATAAAAAGAATTGATAATCACAAATTAACTATGATTATCAATTCTTTTTTATTATCTTATCTAAATCACAACTGCTAAAGCCTCATACGGAGACTGTCAAATCTTTTGTGTAAATAGTTCTTTCTCGCAAATTGATTTTTTAATTATTTATTCAAAATAAGATTCTAAGGTATCCTGAACCTGACCAAAGCCTTTATGAATTCGGTTGAAATAGCGGTCATTGTAGCTCATTGCCTGGATGCCAATAAATGCATCAAGCGACTGTTCAGTTGGAAATTCTGCCTTAGGCTTAGCTTTACGCTTGATGACGTTGTTAAAGGATTCAATCATATTGGTTGAATAAATTGAAGCTCTGATTTGTTTGGGATAATTGTAGAAGACTAGCAGATCGGGCTCAATTTCCTTCAAACCTTTGATGACATGGCTATAAGCTTTATTCCATTTGGCATAGAATTTGTGCAAGACAGCTGCAGCTTCTTTTTTGCTTGTCTGTTGATGTATCTGCTTGAATTCGTTCATGATCTTTTCGCGGTCATCCACCCGGACTTTAGCACAGATATTGCGCATGACATGAACCAGGCAGCGTTGAAAATGAGCTTTAGGATAAGTCCTGGCCAAGGCTGTTTTCATGCCAACAACACCATCAGAAAGAAAGAGTTCAACTTGCTTCAAGCCTCTGGACTTCATGTTTTGAAGCATCTCTGTCCAAACTTCAATGTTCTCACTAGGAGCAATGCAGTAGTCAATGACTTCCTTATGTCCATTAGGTTTAATGCCAATGGCAATATATACTGCTTCACGCTCAAACGTTTCTCGGCGCAAAGGAAGGTATGTCGCATCCAAATAGACACAGAAAAACTTGTCGCTTAGCTTGCGCTTGTGATAAGCCTCAATCTTGGGGAGCATCTGCTTGGAAATATTTGATACTTGAGCTGGACTATAATGACTGCCATACATTTTCTCAATCAAGTCAGCGATTTCTCTGGTAGTTACGCCTTTGGAGTAGAGCTTGATAATCGTGCTTTCCAAAACATCAGAGTGCTGCTTGTAGTCAGGCAGCGTGTGCTGATGAAACTGACCGTTGCGGTCTCGAGGCACTTGCACTTCAATTGGTCCAAACTGGGTATCAACCTTGCGGAAATAAGCACCATTTCTAGAATTGCCAGTATTCCAGCCATTTCTGGCATAGGGATCATAGCCCAGAAAGGCAGTCAACTCAGCTTCTAGCAAGTCATTAACAGCCTGTTGTAGCTCTTTGCGCAATAAATCATTTATTTTGTCTGGATTGAATAGAGCTTGAGCAAAATCTTTGGTAAAATCATTCATGAAGGAGTTCTTCTTTCTGTATGTGTTTTTTTGTTCAAACCAATCATACGAGAAAGGAACTCCTTTTTCTAATGTTTAAAGAAATAAATTTAAGGAATCATTCATCCTTACACAAACTATTTTACAGTCTCCCTCATACGGCTTTAAGATGATCTCTTGTTTAAATTGGTTACTGTTATGTTCATAATTGCTAATTAAAACTTGATAGTTCTTATTAACATATTCTTTAGGTAATTTAGCCTGACATTCCTTGCCATAGAAGTTAGTAAAGACTACTAATTTTTTATCACTGTTATCTAAGAAGCGTTCATATGCAAAAACTTGTGGATGATCCTTCAAGAACATCTTAATATGCCCATAAGAAATTAACTTTTCATTCTTACGCAACTTAATTAGTTTTTGATAATAGTCAAAAATTTCGCCACTTGCTAGTTCTTTCTCTACATTAACTTGATTTTGATCAGTTGGCATCAGCCATGGCTTTACATCACTAAAGCCAGCATATTGACTATCATCCCAATGCATTGGCACACGTGAATTATCTCTTCATACACAAAAACGAGTCTGCAAAGGACACGTTTTTAATTTTCCATTCAAATTCTTTCCAATAATCAGCTATTTACTATACAGACAATTTCTTTGCTACAATAATAAAGATCCATGAGGAGTGATTTTTATGTTATATCCATACGCTGAATTCCCAGGCGAATTATCAATTACGTATTCTCAAATAATTCCCGATCCATCCCAAAAAGACGGTATTAAAATTTATGTACATTTTGAAAAACCAACCGATTATGGCTTCAAGGAAGCCCGCTACACTCTTCCTGACTATAAGGAAGTTTATAATTATAACTTTACTTATTCAGAAACAAAGAACAACATAGAAATCCTTAAAAGAAATGCACCATTAATTATGGAATGTTCTAAAGAAGAAAAACAGTAAACCCATTCTCTCTACACAAAAGCGAGTCCCAAAAAAGACTCGTTTTTTTATCTATTCAAATTGTTTCCAATAATCAGCTAAATACTGTGTAGTCAAACTGTCAGGATTCTTAACCAATTCTCGCGGCATCCCTTCAGCCACGATTCTACCACCAGCTTTACCGCCGCGTGGTCCAAGATCCAAAATATAATCACTGTTTACAATCAAATTCAAATCATGTGTGATCGTGATAATGGTTGCACCTTGATCAAGCAATTTTTGCATCACGGTTACCAAACCCTTCACATCTAAGGGATGCAAACCGATCGTTGGTTCATCGAAGACAAATAAAGTATCATCTTGCTTATGACTCAAGTGAGTTACTAGCTTCAACCTCTGGGCTTCACCACCAGATAAGGTTGGTGTACTTTCACCTAAATGCAGGTAATCCAACCCTACTTCTTTGAGTAACTTTAATTCACGTTCGATCTTTGGTACCTTTTTAAACACAGGCAAGGCTTCATTAATATCCAAATTAAGCATATCAACAATCGACATCTCATGCCACTTAACTTGCTGAATTCTCGGATTGTAACGTTCACCATGACAAGTTGGACATGTCTGCTGCATATCTGGTAAAAATTGAATATCTAATGTAACAATTCCAGTTCCACCACAAGTAGGACATGCACCTTCTTTATTGTTATAGGAGAAGTAACTTGGCGTGTAATGCTTTTCTTTTGCTAACGGCTGACGAGCAAAAAGCTTACGCAAATTATCCATGATTGAAGTATAAGTAGCAACCGTTGAACGGGTACTCTTGCCAATCGGTGTCGCATCAACACTAACTACATTATGGACAGGTGAAACGAATTTCTTAATTTGTTTCGGTAACTTTTCACCCTTAGCTTGTGCCTCAATAGCCGGAACTAAAGAATCTAAAATCAAACTGGTCTTACCCGCTCCAGAAAAGCCAGTTACTGCAGTAATTTGATTAATCGGAATTCCTGCTTTAATATCATGCAAGTTGAAATAATGCTCCACTTCAAATTTGATTTGATCAGGGTTAATCTTATCAGTCGTTTTTCTTGCCATTAAATCAGCTGTTCCATTTAAGTATGGAGCAATCAAAGACTTTTTATTGTTTTCAAGTTCTTGCGGTGTCCCTTGAGCTAAAATTTGCCCACCCTGGTCACCAGATCCTGGTCCGATTTCGATAATCTCATCGGCTGCCTTAATAATGTCGACATTGTGATCAACTACGACCAATGAATTGCCTTGTGCAACAAGTTTACGTAAAACTTTAATCAAACCATCGACATTAGCCGGATGAAGACCGATAGAAGGTTCGTCTAATACATAAAGAACACCGGTGGTTTCTGTTCTCAGAGTCCGAGCCAATTGGATTCTCTGTAACTCACCAGTTGAAAGCGTATTTCCGGCACGTGCCATGGCTAAGTAGTCCAACCCTAAATCAAGTAGCGGCTGCAAATTATTGATGAATTCTTTAATCAATGAAGAAGCCATCTGATGCATTTCTTCTGGTAACTTAGCTAAAACTTCCTTACTCCAAGCTGGCAAGTCACCCAATTGCATATGTTCGACTTCATCAATATTTTTACCATTAACCAACTGCTTAAGTAGCTCAGGACGAAGTCTAGTACCATGACAGACTGGACAAGTTGAATAAGTAAAGAATTCCGCAATTCTTTTTTGTGCTCGTTCACTCTTGCTACTCTTTGCTGAACGCAGGACTGCCTGGTGCGCATTTTCATAAAGAGCATTGAAGTCGTGAAAAACTCGACCAGTACCGGATAAGAAGTCCATCTTGTATTTCTTTTCTGGACCGTTCAAGACAAAGTCTTTTTCTTTTTTAGTTAAATCCTTAAATGGAACATTAATGCGCACTCCTGCATGCTGGGCAACGCTTGGCATAAAATTACGTCCTGGCAATGACCACGAAGCAACCGCGCCGTCTTCGATGGACAGATTTTCATCAGCAATCAACTTATTTTCATCAAGTTGACGCACCTTCCCTGTACCGCCGCATTCAGTACATGCTCCATCTGAATTGAAGGCAAACTCTTCTGCACTTGGAACATAAAACTTAACACCACAGGTTTGGCAGGTAATCCGTCCCATTTCTTCGCCAGGCTTGGACATTGCTTCGGCAATTGCTAGACTCGGTGCGACTCTATGACCGTTGGGACAAACAGGCGAACCAAGCCGTGAAAAAATCAAACGCAAAACATTAAAGGTCTCAGTTGTTGTACCAACGGTTGCTCTTTCATTTGGAACGCTGGGGCGCTGACGTAAAGCCAGCGCTGAAGGGATATGCTTAACTGAAGTTACATCAGCCTGCGCACCTTGCTTGATTCTTCGCCGCATATATGTAGAAAGCGCATCAAGATAACGACGCGATCCTTCTTCATAAAGAATTCCCATGGCTAGGGATGACTTTCCAGAACCAGATAAGCCTGAAATAGCGACGAATTTATGGAGTGGAATATTGACATCAATATTCTTTAAGTTGTGAACTTTTGCTCCTCTAACTTCAATTTGACTTGGTAATGCCATATTGTTCCTTTCTATTTAATAATGTTTTTTAAAAATTAAAATGCTTCTGAAAAACCGGTTTTTGCCTTAAATCGTAAACTGAACCATCAATAGGCGTAATCGCAAAGGGACGCAATGTACTTCTACTTGATCTTGAATCAGCCGAATCAATCTCGACCATTTCAGGATGTGCTTGATAGATTTGATCCATGTATGAATCATTAACTTCCTCTACTTTACCATTGACAGTTACAGCTACTGAATTCATTGTTTCTGTTCCTTTTAAGCCAGTAATTGAAATAAAGGGATGCTTTTTTAATCTATTATAGAATGCACCATTTACAATAGTCGAAAAGATTAAACGATTTTGTTTATCAACTAATTCAATATCAGCCGCATTACTGCGAGGATGCCCAAATCCCTGCATGAACATCTAGCCGAAGAAGCAGATGAAGAAAATGTATCTCTTAACTCATATATTGTTAGTAAACTTGCTCAAAGTTAATACAATCAAAAAATAAAGGTCGATCAAATTCATCAAGAGTTGATCAACCTTTTTTATCTAAACAACAAATACCAAATTGCATTAAAAGCCATACCGCCTAATGCCCACAGAACACAGGTCTTCGCGCGGAATTTATTGCGCTTAGCAATTGCGAAATAAATAGCCATGATAAAACCAATGAATGGAAACAAAAATGCCCAAAAAGCATCCCAATTTCCACCTTGATTTTGCGGTTTAGATTCCGGATAACGGCGATTGCGATATTTATCAAAGTAATAAACAATAAACCCAGCTCCGATTAGAGCTACTAAAATGATTAAACCTTCACGCATGATATTCTCTCCTATTTGTTCTGACCGTTACATCCAAAATAAAGGAAATTCCGATTTTTTGCAAATATTAGACAATGAGGAATCAAAGAAAAAAGCATTTATCGCGACAATCGATAAATGCTTTTTTAATTTATTTTACTTTAAAGTAGCGACGAGCAGTAATTTGATTATAGCCTTTTTGAAATTCTACTTTGACCTTACTGCGGTTTTCTAAGGTGAATATAATTACGCCATTTTTAATAGTCTTATGTGGTTTCAAATTATGTTCCATCTTACCTAAGCCCTTAATTAAGGAAGAAGAATTAGTTGCACCTGTGGTTAATTCCTGCCATTTTCCATGAACTTTTTGATAAGCGTTAACGCCAGAATAGTTCATCAACATGTCACTCTTAACTGTCCTTTTACCATGGTTAGTAACATTTACCCAAAGCACTAAGATTTTCTTACTTGCTTCTTCTTAATGTGAAAAGTGAGTGAACCACTTTTGACAGTCTTCGAAGCCGCCTGCACAGTCTGAGGTTGAGAAACGACTGGAGCAACGGTCCCTACCGAAGCGGTAAGGCTAATGCAGCGGCACCTAATTTGATAATTTTTTCATAATAAACATTCTAAGCTAAATAGTGAATTAGTTATCCGACGGGATAATTGATTCACTATTTTTATTCTCTTGTAGAATTTAAGTAGTAGTAAAACTATATGTCATCGGGGCTT
>SKEM01000528.1_pt1 | contig 24787 bp, 30 predicted proteins | sample 4826731 | NCBI WGS metagenome assembly SKEM01 (sample SAMN11008809, study PRJNA524170) | human gut metagenome | biome: Human fecal sample; material: Feces; isolation source: fecal sample from pouch patient p37 | host: Homo sapiens | place: Israel: Tel-Aviv | collected 2015-07-27
TAGTGAACCAGCTCATGAGTAAGCGGAATCGAATTCCAAGAAAGTCACTAGACTATCGGACACCTTATGAGGTATTGATGGAACATATCACAGAGGATCAACGACAACTTTTTTTCTAACTTAAATTTACATTTCAGGTAACAAAGCGGCGCCGTTCTGATTAGTGGTTCTGATCAACCGGGGGTCTTGTTCGTGCATAATATTAGTCAAAGGTAAAGAAAAACTAAAGATAATCTGATGGGCGCTGGGAGGGCGAAATTCTATTTCAACCTTTTGCATTAGCGGTTTGTGCCATTAAAAGGGTTGATAAAAACGAAAATTTAGTTTGAAAATTCTTCATAAATGATTCATAATTATCTCCTGTAAAGATCATCAGTTAGGGGAGTAAACAAATGAAAAAAGTACGGATCGGTGCCGGGCTGTTAGCCCTGACCATTCTCTTGGCCGGGTGCGGCGACAACTCTACGGCCAAGCAGGCCAGCCAGTCGTCTTCGAGCACCAGTCAAAAGGTTTCGAGTAGCCACAAGCAAACTACGCCCTGGAACAGCCAAAAAGACGACCAGCTGGAAAGCTTTATTAACCAGTGGGCGCCGACAATGAGCCAGGCCTACACCAAGTACAACGGCAAAACCGCTTTAAAGACTAAGTTGGACATCAAGTACCCGAAGAACTTTGCCTAGGCCAAGGTTAACGGCAGCACCAGCGCTTCGATTGGCTGGGCGCCAAGCGGTAAGGGCAAGTACGATTACAACGTGGCCGCCATCTACAACGATGACGACTTCACCGGCGCCAAGCACATCACCTACGCCTTTGCCTTCCACGACGGCCAGCCGGTCGCCCTGGTTGACCAAGCAACTAACGGCGGTCCGGACTTTTATCCGACCCAAAACGCCAGCGTCCGCGACGCCTTTACTAAGATAGCCAACGGGACGAGTGCTACTTCTGGTAGTACGTCAACTAGCGCCAACTCCAGTAGCAGCGCCACCAGTAGCGCGACCAGTGACCTGACTTCCGACGGGTGTGACGGTTACTTTGCGACGCCAAGCGCCACCCGGGGGACTTGGTACTTCGTCAACGACAACCAGTCCGTCACCAAGGTCACGATTACCGACCACGAGATAACCACGACGATTGAGGACGGTTCCTCCAGCCCCACGGTCCTTTACAATCGTCAGTCCGACTACCAAATCCCGCAAAACCCGAGCCAGGACCTGCAGTTTAAGTCGATGGATTGGTCGGAGGGGAACGCCTTTACCCATAACGGTATCCAGTACTTTAGCGTTCGTTCTTGGTTGCAAGAAACTGCACCCCACAACTACTACGGCGTGACGACCGAAAAGGTGAACGGCCAAGACACCCGGGTGCTGTTGCTAGCCGAAGGGGGCCACGTTCAGGTACAAGAAGTCGGTTACCCAACCGAACAGCTGGCCAAGGATAACGTCGACACCAAGTTTGATAACCTAGATTACCAATAACCACGAATTAAGAAGAGAGCGAGAGAGACGATCGGAATGAAGAAGAGATGGCTGGGCCTAGGGGGCTTTACCCTGGCCGTGGTGGCCCTCTTGGCATTATGGGCATTCTTGCCAAGCGGGCCGAAGCACCACCCAGAAATGGAGTCGGGGAGCAGCAACAACCAAATTAAAACGGTGACGCAAAGTTCAACCACCAATTCGTCAACGACGGCCCGCTGGAACCAGGGCAAGGATAACCAACTGGCGGCCTTCATGGCTAAGTGGGGGGCAGCGGACAAGCAAACCTACGCCAAGTACAACGGTAACAGCGACCTGGTAACCGCCTCGGGAACCAGTTACCCGACCGGCTTTAGCGCCGCCTTCGTGGGAATGCGTAGCGTTTCGATGGGGTGGACGGACACCGGGAGCGGTAATTACGATTACAACGTGGTCGCCGTCTACAATTACAACCAGCCCAAGGACCTGGGGCGGACCACTTACGCCTTTGCCTTTCACGAGGGCAAGCCGGTGGTCTTGATCAACCAGACCATGGAGGGGCCGGATAACTGGACGGTCGCTAAGGACACCACGCTCAAGAGCCGGTTCGTGGAGATCGTTAACGGAAAGTGAGCGGTGGGGAATTGACAGATCGATAAAAGTCGATCTATAATCAGACCATGGAAATAAATGAAAAGCTCTTTAAGGCCCTGGCCAACCAAACCCGCCTCGATATCTTGCGCTGGTTAAAAGACCCGCTCACCCATATCGACGTCGTAACCTGTGAGACGGTTCAATACGAACTCGACCACTTCGACGGCATCTGCGTGGGCGACATCGTCCGTAAGGCTGGCCTGGCCCAATCAACGATTTCGTCGTACTTAGCCATGCTAGAAGAGGCGGGGTTACTCACCTCCAGCCGGCACGGCAAGTGGACCTACTACCGGCGTAATGAAGCCCAGGTGCAAGCACTGGGGCGGCTAATTGAGGAATCACTGTAAGGGTGGTTCCTTAATTTTCGCCCCGTTAGATCGCTAATTAGCGATATGTAAATTTAAGGAGGAAACCAATGTCGTCCGTTACCGAACTTTTGCACACCAAGTACCCGCTCGTCCAGGCCCCGATGAACTGGGCGACCGACGCCCGGTTCGTGGCTGCCGTCGCCAACGCCGGTGCCCTCGGGGTGTTGGGCCCCAACGCCGGCCTGAGCGAAATGGTGCACGGCTCAGCGGCCCACGAGCGCCAGTTGCAAGCCCAGTTGGATCAAGTGCGCACCCTGACGGACCAGCCAATCGGCATCAACGTGGTGTTGGAACCGGACCCGGCGCCCCACATGAACAGCACGCTTGAGGTGGCCTTTGCCAACGGGCTCCGCTACTTTGCCGTGGTTGGTGAACCCGACCAGGCGGTTTACCGGCGGATCAAGGACCACGGTGGGGTAATCTTGGCCCGGCCACTAACGCCAACCGTGGCTAATGCTAAAGCCGCCGAGGCCTACGGCGCCGACATCTTAGTGGCAACCGGCTACGACGAAGGGGGGATCTTGCCCCAGCACTTCCAGGGGACCTTCACGGTGGTGCCGACGATGGCCGACGCCGTTTCAATCCCGGTCCTAGCCGCCGTGGGGATCAACGACGCCCGTGGGGTTAAGGCGGCCCTAGCCCTCGGCGCCCAAGGGGTTTACGTGGGGACCCGCTTCTTAGTCACTGCTGAGGCCCCGGTTGCCTCGGCTGCCAAGGCGGCCCTGTTGGCGGGGCCTTACGATCAAGTCGATTTGGTCTCCCACGACCAGCGCTCGTTAATGACCCCGGGGGCTAAGCAACTAGCGGCCCGGTTTAAGGAAACCAATGACGGACGGGCAATTGACCAAATAATCGCCCAACGCGGCGGAATGTTGCCGGGCCTGCGCCTGGGGCAAGTGGACGACAACATTATTTCCACCAACACCGGGCTGGACTTGATCAAGCACGGCGGAACGGTTGCCGAGCTAGTCGAAGAATTAATGGAGGGGATTAAATGAAGCGCCTAAAGATTGTCTTACCCCAGTGGGAAGGTGGGGTGAACCCCAACTACGTTTTAGGGGCCCGCTTAATGGATTTGATCGTGCCGGCTGAACAATTGCCAACGGTGACGATCCCGGTTGCCGACGTTAATGATCCTGAGGTGTTGGAGCGCCAACACGGCATCGATGCCTACCAGACCTTGCAAGGTCAACTAACGGCGGTCCAGGGAGTCTTAGCCACCAAGCAACCGGACAAGGTTTTGATGGTGGGGGGCAACTGTGCCGTCAGCATGTCCCCCTTTGATTATTTGAGTGGGCGTTACGGTCGGGACCTGGGGATTGTTTGGCTGGATGCCCACCCCGACATCTCCACGACCGAGGAGTCCCACCACCTCCACGAAATGGTGGTCAGCTCCCTGCTGGGCAAGGGGGCGCCGGGCTTTAACGCCCACCCCCCCTTGCAAACGACCAGGTCATCTTGGCGGGGCTGATTGAAGAGGACCTGCGGCCGATGGACCACAACGTTTTCGGCTACCAGGTCCAACGGCTGACGCCCAAGCAGCTGACGCCCAAACAGCTGCGCGAAGCTCCGAACGCCCTTAGTGATTGGGTCCGCGGCCACGGCTTCAAGCAGGTGGCCGTTCACTTTGACCTCGACGCCTTGTCACCCACGGCCTTTCGCTCAATTTACCCGGCCGAACCGGGGACCGACCCGGCGTACTTCCCGGCCGCCGTGGGCCAATTAACCTTGTCAGAGGTGGCGAATCTGTTGACCCAGCTCGATCAAAGCGCCGAACTGGTCGGCTTGACGGTGGCCGAGCACATGGCCTGGGATGCGCTCAATTTACGCCAGTCTTTAAGTGGGTTGTCCTTGTTGGAGTAAAGCAGCAGCGCCCTCAACAAATGCTAGCTAGGGATAATTATAAAATTCGACACTTTAATACCAATTCGGTATAATGGGTGTTGGAGGTGGACTGATGGAGTATTTTGCTGAAACAAAAAAGCTAACCAAGATTCTGAATGATCCGAGATTAATTTCAAAGAACTACGGAGAGTCTAGGGCAAAACGTATTCAAGCACGCTTAGATGAATTTGATGTAGCTAAAACTCTTGCTCAAATACCGTCAGATCCCCCCGTCAAGGTGTCATCCATTGAAGGGAAGATTACTAGGTAAATTTGCTGTGGATATTAGCGGAAACTATCGAATGATCTTTGGAGGATACGATAAGAATGATGAGTTATCCATGGACAAAGAAAAGATTGTAACCATTCAAATTATAAGTATCGAAGACTATCACTAAGGAAGCGGGTGATTATATGTTGCATCGAGAAAATGGTATTAGGAAGTACCACACTAGTTCGGCTGCAGATCTCATTAAAGAGGTGATGGATCATTACGATATCACTCAGGCTGATTTAGCTGATCGAATTGGGGTAACACAAAAGAACGTATCTGATATTCTTAACAAGAAAAGATATTTAACGGAAATTCTAGCATTGAGGATAGAAGAAGTGATGGGGATTTCTAGCCAGTTGCTACTTTCTCTTGACTCTAATTACAAACTTGCAGAGGCTCGAAGGAGGGGAGAGATTGATAGTGGCGAAAGCAAGTCGCCATTATTTCTTAAAAAGTATAGTTGGGTAACCGTAAGAAAAACAACGTCTGTTAATTAACTCGAACTATCAGCAACCCCACCAAAGGAGGGACCACCGTGCTAGTGACAACGACCGAACGGATTCCGGGCCAAGAATACGAAGTGTTGGGTGAGTGCTTTGGGGTGACCACCCAGAGCCGGGACATCATTAGTAATTTCGGCGCCGGACTTAAGAACCTGGTCGGCGGCGAGATCAAGGGTTACACCAAGATGCTGACCACCTCGCGCCAGGAGGCGATTGACCGTTTGAAAGAAGAGGCGGCGGCGATGGGCGCCGACGCCGTGGTGATGATGCGGTTTGACTCCGGTTCGATCGCTTCGGACATGCAGTCGGTGGTGGCCTACGGGACCGCCGTTAAATTTATCGAAAAAAATTAGGGTGCGCCCCTTGACCTAAAGTCAACTTTAAGTAGTATGCTATGACCATTCCAAACCAAAGGAGTGGCCTTCTTTGTTATTACACAGATCGTGCTCTACCCCCGTCCTAGCTTAGCCCACGGCCTGCCAAATGGCTGGGTCGCACTCACAGATAACGTGGAAAATGACCACAGACCTAGTGTCTAAGTACGGGCGAAGAACGGGGGCAAGGCACCAACCTTCGCCCTAGCTTAGTCATACGGTCTGTTGAGAAGGTAATTTTCCACTCACCGCTTACTTCCCCGTCAACCCATACAAAAGGACGTTAACGATCCCCTCGGCTTGCTTAGGGTCGGGTTCGTGGCCGTTGGCATCGCCATAATAAACCAGCGAGGTTAGGATGGTGATGATCGCTTCATCGCTGGCCGGGGTGGTGATGAAACCGTCACGGCGCCCAATCTGAATGAAGGTGGTAAACAGCCCATCCAGCTTGGCCCGGACGTGGGCCCGCAATTTCGGGGTAGTCTCGATGGTCTTAGAAAGCTCTTCGTAGGAAGCCTGGCTGGTGATGGCGCCGAGCGAGGAGATGTTGGGAACCGTTTGCAGACGTTGCAAAAAGGGCTGGCTGGAGTTTTTGATCGTCGCCTGGGCGTCTGCAAAGGACGTGTCGATCAGGCCGGTTAAAACCTCTTGGACCAGGGCCTCTTTGTCAGCAAAGTACTTATACATGGTGACGTAAGAGATCCCCGACTCCTGGCTGATCTGACGGACGCTGGTCTTTTGAATCCCCTGGGCCAAAAAGAGCCGCTTGGCCGCCTCGATGATCTGGGTTCTGTTTTGTTCCTTGAGTTCTTCGCGCTTCACGAGTTCACCCCCACTTGTTGAATCTAGAATCCCATTATACCCGAAAAGATTAAATTTAAAAGTTAAATATTTAACTAAGATGTTAAACTTTATTGACATACCCCGCAAAACGGGTACAATATGACACATACTTAAATCTTAACGCCAAATGTTTAAGTTTTACTTTGAGAGAATGGAGTGTTTCAATGGCCTACTTAGAATTAAAAGACATTCGCAAGTCTTACTTCCTCGGCAAGGAAGAGTTCCCGGTCCTAAAGGGGATTAATTTGCAGTTTGAGTTAGGGGAATTCGTCTCGATCCTCGGGGAATCCGGGGGTGGGAAGTCGACCTTGATGAACATCATCGGGGGGCTGGACCGTAAGTTTGACGGTGAAGTAATCATCAATGGTAACAAGCTTGATCACAGCCAAGAACAACGCATGGATCGTTACCGGCGCGACGAAATTGGTTACATTTACCAGTCTTACAACTTGATCAACCACTTAACGGTGACCGAAAACGTCCGCTTGTCCTTAGACATGACGACTCTGAGCGCCAAGGAAGCCACCGACCAGACGATGGACCTCTTGAAGCGGGTTGGCTTAAGTGAGAACACGCTAAGAAGTACCCGAGCCAATTGTCCGGGGGGCAAAAGCAGCGTGTGGCCATCGCCCGGGCCTTGGCCAGTGACCCGAAGATCATCATCGCCGACGAACCGACCGGGGCCCTAGACGCCGAAAACACCGAAGACGTCTTGAAGATCTTAGATGAGATCGCCGCCGAAGGACGCCTGGTGATCGCCGTTACCCACTCCCAGCACGTGGCCGATTCCGGGACCCGGATCGTCCACCTGGCCGAGGGGCAAATCGACGGTGACGAACGCCTGCGCCCGGCCTACCCGGTCGACAAAAACAAGGGGCGCCTGACCTCAAAGCCCTTGTCCTTTAAGACCTCGCTTTCGACGGCCTACAAGCACTTCAAGTTCCACTTCGCCCGTAACCTCTTGATCGTGGCCGGAACGGCGATCGGCCTCTTTGCCGTGATCCTCTTTTCCGGGCTGGGTAACGGGGTCCAGGGCTACGTTAACAAGCAGGTTAACGACATGGTTAACCCCCGTTCGGTAATCGTCACCCAGTACGTGAAGGGAAGCGATGCATCCGGGGGTAGCGATTCTGGCGCCAGCCAGCAGTCGATGATGGCCGAACTCAGTAAGGGCGCTGCCACCTTTAAGCAGTCCGACGTTCAAAAGATCAAGGACTTAAGCGACGTGACCGCCGTTCAAAAGATCTACACGGCCGCCAACGTCACGATCGCCGCGAGCAAGAAGAGCACCGTCGCCCAAACTTTAACCAACTGGAACAACTCCAGCACCAATTCTTCCATTAAGTACGGCCACAAGCCGGGCGCCGGCGAAGTGGTTCTGGACCAAAATACGGTCGCCAAAAAGCTGCAAAAGGGCAGTGGTAAGAGCCTGATCGGCAAGAAGGTCACCCTTTCTTACAGCGCGCAAAACAGCCAGGGCCAACCGGTAACCGTTAAGTTTACCGTCAAGGTGGCTGGGATCTCCAGCAGCTCGGTGGGGGCAACTTACGTCAACACCAAGACCTTAACCAAGGCAATGGAAGACAAAAGCGTTAAGCCAAACGCCAGCTCCTTGGCCGTGACGGCGAACACGATGGAAAACTCCAAGTCCGTCGCCAAGCAGATCAATAAGATCAAGACCAACCACAAGCGCGTCTTCACCGCTAACGCCGTTTCCTCAATGATCTCGCGGATCGAAACCTACATCAGCTTGATCACCAACATCTTGGCCGGGGTGGCCGGGATCTCACTGTTGGTTTCCGCTTTGATGATCATCGTAACCATGTACATGTCAGTGGCCGACCGGACCAAGGAAATTGGGATCCTGCGGGCGCTGGGGGAAAGCAAGAAGGACATTCGCCGGATGTTCATCGCCGAATCCCTGATCATCGGGATCTTCTCGGCGATCGTTGCCACCGTGATTGCCTTCGTGGCCCAGGCTGGGTTCAACGCCGCCCTGTCTAAGATTGCCACCTACGCCTTTATCAAAATCACCTTTGGCAACGTGGTTACGGTCTTCGCGATCGCCCTGATCATCTCCTTGTTAGCGGCTTGGCTGCCGGCCCGGCACGCCGCCGCCCTAAACCCAATTGACGCTCTGGCGGTCGATTAATAAATCCTTAACTAATCTCAGTCCCATAAATTGGCTTTTGAGCCGGTTTACGGGGCTTTTTTGGTTCTATCAGACAAAAGAGCGTGGAGTGCGTAACAAACTAGGAAATAAGTGGGCACAATTCTACCCGTCGGCGTCATATTTTCTCCTTCAATCTAGTTTAAAATGGTTCTTACCAAGTTAAGATAAAACAATTTAAAACGCGAGGTGACAACCATGTTTAAGAAAATTCTGATTACAATCGTTTCAATTGCAGCGTCAGTGGCGGTTCTAATCGACGGTTACTTAATGTTCTTCAAGCATGACCAAAGCCAGGAAACGGCCCAAAGTCAAGTCACCGCAGCGAGTGATACCGAAGCGGAGAGCTCCACCACTACTTCATCATCATCAACTAGCAGTTCTAATTCGACCATGAAAGACGGGACCTACACCGGGAAGTCGACCAGTACCGAATGGGGCGACGTCCAAGTCAAGATCACCGTGGCCAGCGGCAAGATCACCCAGATCACGGTCTTAAAGCACCCGACTGGCGGTAAGTCTGACGAAATCAACTCCCGGTCCTTACCGACCTACAAGCAAGAAGCCCTGGCCGCCCAAAGTGCCAACATCAACCAAGTTTCCGGGGCGACCGAAACTTACAAGGGCTTCACTGGTTCCCTGCAAAGCGCCATTAATCAAGCGGAGGAATAAATCATGAAAACCATCATTAAAGCAAACGTCGTGGAAGCAATGACGGTCCCCTTTACGATCAGCGTGGCCGTCACCGACGAAAAGTTAATTGCCGATTTATAAACAAAGAGACTGGTGAGATACAAGATTAATTAATGAATGGAAAATGGGTGCTCGATTTGAGAACCCATTTTTGTTGTCGGCTAGCCGACTTCTGATACAGGGAATTTAGCACAAACACCAGCAATTTTAATTGTGGTGTGTAAGTGCGCATTGACCTCGTTTTACTCGGTCTGCTGATTCTGGGAGTGTAAAATATTTTGTGTAAATTGATACCTTGAGGGTATTGAAAAAGGGAAAGCCTTCCCCGTATGATTGAAATCGCCAAAAACCAATCAGAATACGGAGGCTTTCCCCATGAATCAGTTTAACAAAGATATTATCGCAGCGCTATCTTCAGACAAAGATATTACCCTGAATGAAGTCTTACGTTATCAAATTGAAGTGGCCGCTAATCAGTTCCTTCAAAATGAACTGACTGCGGTGCTAGGCTACGAACCACATACCCGGATCGACCGATCAAAAGACGACGTGAACTACCGGAACGGGGCGTACACCCGCACGATCGACACTGAGTACGGTGAAATCAATCTGACGATCCCACGGGACCGGTTAAACAAGTTTCAAAACGCCCTCTTCCCTCCTTACGTGCGTCGGACTGAGGGACTGGAGGAAATGGTCATCAAGATGTACTCCAAGGGCGTCACAACTCGTGAAATCGCTGATATGGTTGAGAGAATGTACGGCCACTACTACTCACCGACCACGGTTTCAAACATCACTAAGCGGACGGAACACCTGGTTGAAGAGTCACCGGACGGGAAGGTCTTAGTGTTGTTTATCACTTCTATGTATGCCATTTTCAAAACCTCACTCTTTTAATTCGACATGTGTTTATTTAACAACCTTATTGTAGTATCCTTAAAAAAAGCGAACAAGCAACAATTTGAACAATGTGTTGAAATAAGGAGAAAAAGATGACCGCCACCCGACAAACTAAAACTAAGGCCCGCCTCTACCAAGCCTTCGTCGCCCTGTTAGAGGAGCGCGGCTTCAACCAGATCACGGTCAAGGAACTGTGTGACCGCGCCCAGATTAACCGGGGTACCTTTTATAACAATTATACTGACATTTACGACCTGGAAACATGGCTGGAGGGCCAATTGTTTGGCCAAATTCGCCAAATCCTACGGGCCGATCCCGCCCACCACGATTTGTCGCCGGACAGTATCCGTGCGGTGATCGATTACGTTAAGCAAAATCAGCAACTGGTCATGGCGATGGTGCACGGCGGCCTGGCCAACCGGATCGAAACGGTCCTCAAGCGGGAGTTAATCTCGATCATGGAGGACTTTTTGCAGGCCGATTTTGAGCGGACAGACCTACTGCCGGCCAAGTACGGGCGGGCCGTGTTTGCTAGCGAGGTGAGTGCCGTGATCATGCTGTGGATCAACGACGGGATGGTGGAGTCGAGCGCCAACTTGGTGGGGATGCTGACGGTCCTGCGCGACCACCCGCTCAAAGACATCGTGGGGCCCACTCATGACTAAGTTAGTCAGGGCGTTGCTGGCGTTAATCCTCTTAATGGCCACCATTGCCAACCTCGGGACTGACCTTAAACAAGGGCGCGGCGCCCTGTTAATCGTCTTGGCCGGCCTCGCCCTCGCCCCCCGGGTTTGGCGCTGGTTAAGCGGTCGGTCGGCCACCACCAAACGGAAGCTCTTCTGGGGCCTGCTCGGCCTGACGGCGGTGATCGAACTGACCGTGCTACTGACCATGCCGACCAGCGTCTTTCATGACCCCTTCCGGGTGCGCTACCAGGCCAGCCTGTTAGCCAGCGGCCACTTCGACTGGGGGGCCAGCGACTACTTTTACCGCTACCCCAATAACGCGGTTAACGCCGTTCTCTTGGCCGGCCCGCTCTGGGTGGGGCGCTTAGTCGGGTTTAACGACGCCACTACGCTCGGGGCGCTGGGCTTTGTAATGACCAACGCCCTGATCCTCGCCTGCGCGGCCCTGGCGCGGCGGCGGGCCAAAGACCGGGCCGCCGCCGTCTTAGTCGTTGCCTGGTTTTTGATTAGCCCGGTCACCTACACCAACTTCTTGCAGGTTCCTTACAGCGACCTGCCCAGCATCCTGGCGGTGGCGGTGATCCTGCTGGCTTGGCCGGCCCACCAAGAACGGCCCCAATGGTCGCAGTTACTCGTCCTCGGCGGGGCGGTCCTGGTCGGCCAGTTGATCAAGCCCAACCTGATCGTCTTGGCGCCGACCGTTTTTTTTACCTGGTGCTTGGTCAAATCCCGCCGCCAGCTCCTGGCCCCGGTTACTACGGTTTTGGTTGCCTTGACCCTAACGTTGCCGGTGAAACAAGCGCTCCTGACGGCGGGCCACTACCAAGCAAACGCCCGCTACCGTTTGCCGGCGACCTCTTGGATCTACATGTCCTACCTGCCGGCCACCGGGGGGCAGTACAACAGCCGGGTGGTGCAACAAGAGGAGACCCTGCCTAACTTGGCCACCCGTCAGCGCTTCGTTCAAAGCGCCCTAGTGAACCAGGTTAGGGAACTCGGGGTCGGCGGCCTCTTCCAGCAGTGGGCGACCAAGCTGGTTAACTTAATCGACGAGCGCCACGTGCCGATCGAGTACCAAGCCGGCCCCCAGCGGGCGCCGGCTTGGTACCTAGCCCACGCCAAGCTGGCCGGTGTCTTACAAACCTTCCTATTACAGGTCGGCTGGTTAACCCTCTTCGCCCTGACCCTGCGTCAGGTCATTTACCTACGCTTTACTTCGGCAACCACGGTCCTCCTGGCGGTCTGGGCGGTCGGCTTCGTGGCCTTCGAGGTCCTCTTGTGGGAGGTGGAGGATCGGTATGGTTTGGCTCTGCTCCCGTTCTTATTCGGGCTTGTCAGCCTGCCGACGGCGCCCCAATTCAATGGCGCCGGGGCACGGCTGCCCCGCTTCTGGTGGCCGTTGGTCGGTCTCGTCGGGGCGCTGCTCCTGTTAACCAGCCTCTCCAAGCCTAATTCGATTACCGTCGCCACCCAGCAAAGCTCGCTGTCGGTCCAGTACGGCGAACGGCCTTACCGGCTCGCCCCAAAAGCCCAGCTGAGCCAAGTGGTGACACTTCACCACGCCGCCAGCCGGGTCCAAGTTTGGCTGCCGCATAAGAGCCGGGCGACCGTAACCTTGCTAACGCCCGCCGGTCAGCGGCTGGCCCTCCACCGCCGCGGTGGGGTGGCGGCCTACCGCGGGAAGTTAGCCGCCGGCACCTACCGGCTCGTGGTGGCGAATCCAACGGCCCGCGCCCAGCCGGTTTGGGTAACTAGCTGGCCCCACGGCCGCTTAGCCCCGCACCCGCTGGTGGTTAACCACCACGCCACCGGGGGCCGGAGCCTGCGCTACTTATTTAGTACGGATTAAAAAAACGATCGCCCGGGCGGGGCGGTCGTTTTTATTTGGGTAGCGAACTCCTGGGGGTGAATATACAAAATAAAATGCATATAATCCGTTATTTGTGCTTATTTGACGTTTATTTTCCGAAAATCTTGCATTTTTATTTGATTTTCATGCAAAAGAAGTGTATCCTTAGTCACAATTAATCATTGAAAATAGAAAGCGAGGACGAGCTTATGGCCAAGGAAAAAGTTGTTTTAGCATACTCAGGGGGACTCGATACGTCGGTGGAAATCGCCTGGTTGAAAAACAAGGGGTACGACGTGATTGCCTGCTGCATTGACGTTGGTGAGGGCAAGGACCTGGAGGCCATCAAGGAAAAGGGGCTTAAGGTCGGCGCCGTTAAGTCGGTCGTCATCGACGCCAAGGAAGAATTCGCCAGCGAGTACTGCCTACCCGCCCTGCAGGCCCATGCCATGTACGAAAATAAGTACCCCCTCGTTTCAGCGCTTTCGCGGCCGTTGATCGTCAAAAAGCTGGTGGAAGTGGCCAAGGAAAACGGCGCCACCGCGATTGCCCACGGTTGTACCGGGAAGGGGAACGACCAGGTGCGGTTTGAAGTCGGCATCCACGCCCTGGCGCCGGACATGAAGATCGAAGACCCGATCCGGGAAGTTCACTGGGCGCGGGAAGAAGAAATCGACTACGCCAAAGAAAACGGGATTCCAGTGCCAATTAACAAGCAAAGCCCGTACTCCATTGATGAAAACCTCTGGGGGCGGGCCAACGAATGCGGGATCTTGGAAGACCCGTGGGCGAGCGCACCGGACGACGCTTACGACCGGACGGTGGCCCTAGAAGACACCCCGGACACCCCCGACATCATCGAACTGACCTTTGAACACGGGGTGCCAACCGAATTAAACGGTGAGAAGCTGAGCCTGGCCACCTTGATCATGACCCTGGACAAGCTAGCCGGCAAGCACGGGATTGGCCGGATCGACCACGTCGAAAACCGGCTGATCGGGATCAAGTCGCGGGAAATCTACGAATGCCCGGCCGCCACGGTCCTCCTGGCCGCCCACAAGGACATCGAAGACATCACCCTGGAGCGGTCGCTGGCCCACTTCAAGCCGGTGATCGAAAAGCAAATCGCCGACATGGTCTACAACGCCCAGTGGTTTACGCCGTTGATGACAGCCTTGCTGGCCTTCTTAAAGGAAAGCCAACAGGACGTCAACGGAACGGTGCGGGTTAAGCTCTTTAAGGGCAACGTTATTTGCGAAGGGCGGAAGTCACCAAACTCGCTGTACGACGAAAACCTGGCGACCTACACGGTGGCCGACTCCTTTGATTCCGAAGCCGCCGCTGGCTTCATCAAGCTGTACGGCTTGCCAACCCAGGTTTACGCCCAGGTCCACCAACAAGACCAGGCGCCTAAAGAAACGCCCGTCGCCGCACCCACGAAGGACGAAGGGGCGCCGGACTTTATCTATCAAGTACAACACCAAGGGGTAACGAATTAATGGCAGTTAAGAGAATGTGGGGGGGCCGCTTTGAAGCGACCGGTGCCAAGTGGGTCGAAGAATTTGGGGCCTCGATCTCCTTTGACCAGCAGATGGCCGCAGAAGATTTAGAGGGTTCATTGGCCCACGTGACGATGTTAAAGGAAACCAAGGTCCTGCCGGCGGCCGACGCTGACCAGATAATTACGGGGCTCAAGAAGCTCCAGGACCAACTCGAAGCAGGGGAGCTAACGTTTACGGTTGAAAACGAAGACATCCACATGAACTTAGAGGCCCTCTTGACCGAGGAAATCGGACCGGTGGCCGGCAAGCTCCACACCGCCCGGAGCAGAAACGACCAGGTGGCCACCGACTTACACCTCTACGTTAAGCACCGCCTACCCCACGTGATCGGGGCGATCAAGGACTTGCAAAAGGTATTGGTCGAAAAGGCGGCGGCCAACGTCGAAACGATCATGCCCGGCTACACCCACTTGCAACACGCCCAACCGATCTCTTACGGCCACTACCTGATGGCCTACTTCCAGATGCTTCAGCGTGACGTCGAACGGTTTGATTTTAACCAACAGCACACCGATCTAATGCCGTTGGGGGCGGCCGCCCTGGCCGGGACGACCTTCCCGATCGACCGGGAACTGACCGCCAAGCTCTTGGACTTTCAGGCACCCTACGCCAATTCCTTAGACGCCGTGTCCGACCGGGATTTTGTCCTCGAATTCCTGGCCAACGCCGCCATTTTGATGACCCACCTGTCCCGGCTGTGCGAAGAGATCATCATGTGGTGTTCCTATGAATTTGGCTACCTAGAGCTGTCCGATCAGTACTCAACCGGTAGCTCGATCATGCCGCAAAAGAAGAACCCGGACATGGCCGAACTGGTCCGGGGCAAGACCGGCCGGGTTAACGGCCACCTCTTGGGGCTCTTAACCACCATCAAGGGCCTGCCGCTGGCCTACAACAAGGACTTGCAAGAGGACAAGGAAGGGCTCTTTGACGCCGTTAAGACGATCATGCCGAGCCTGAAGGTGGTGGCCGGGATGCTTGAAACCGCCCACGTCAACAAGGAGAAGATGGCGCAGGCCACGGAGCGCGACTTCTCCAACGCCACCGAGCTGGCCGATTACCTGGCCACCAAGGGGATTCCCTTCCGTCAGGCCCACGCCATCGTTGGCCAACTGGTCTTAGAGGGGCTCAAGACCGGTACAACCTTGCAAGAAATCCCGCTGGCCAAGTACCAAGAGATTGACCCGGCGATCGGCGAAGACGTTTACCACGACCTCCAGTCCAAGGTGGCCGTCGAGCGGCGGAACTCGCTGGGCGGGACCGGGTTTGATCAGGTCAAAGCCCAGATTGAAGCTGCCAAGCAACTACTTTCTAAATGATTAATTAAAAAAAGCAGTGGACCATGACCGCCTCGGGTCATGGTCCACTGTTTTTAGTTTTCGGATGAGTAGCCCACGGCCTGCCAATGGTTGGGTCGCACTTCCGATAACGTGCTCCCCAACCACGGGCCTAGTGGCTAAGTCTGGTCACAGAACACCGCTGGCGCGCTAACCTGTGTCCTATCCTTAGCCCAACGGCCCGTCGAGGAGGTTGGGTCGCACTTAAATTTTTCCAATCACCCTTGCCGGAATTCCCCCGACGATCGTGTTGGCGGCCACGTCCTTAGTGACCACCGCCCCGGCCGCCACAATTGCGTTTTCGCCAATCGTGACCCCGGGGGTAATGGTGGCGTTAGCGCCGATCCAGGCCCGCCGCTTGATCACGATCGGGGCGAGGTCTAAGTGACGGCGCTCAGCCGGGTTGCGCCGGTGGTTGACCGTCGCGAGGGTCACGTTAGGTCCGATCAGGGCGTCGTCTTCTAGGGTAATCGTCCCCAGGTCGGTGAACATGCAGTTTGAGTTAATGAAGACCCGTTTGCCCAGGTGAATCCGGACCCCGCAGTCGGTGTAAAAGGGCAAGCGGATTTCGGTGCTCTCGTCAACCGAGCGCCCGGTGATCTGGCTGACCAGTTCGCGCACCGCGGCGGCATCGTGAACCTGGGTGTTGAGTTCTTGGACTAGCAGCTGGTTTTGCTGGATCCGTTCCTCCAGCTGGGCGTATTCTGGCGTGTTTAGATCAAGTTTCTCTACCATTGTCGTGACCTCCGTTTCGTTTGCGCTTATTATAGAAGAAAAGGACCGGCGACGGAAATAATTTCCCGGGAAATAGCCGGCGGAAAGAGGGATTCGAATGGCAAAACAGATTAACGTGGTAGCGGCGGTGGTCATTGACGGGGCCAAGCTGCTGGCGGGGCGCCGGGAAGGGGGCCGCTTGGGCGAAGGCTTTTGGGAGTTGCCGGGGGGCAAGCTCAACCCCGGTGAAGAGCCCCGCCAGGCCCTGATGCGCGAATTAAAAGAGGAGCTGGGGGTCGCATCCTATATCGGTGAACGGGTTTTACCAACCGTCGTTCACACCTACGATTGGGGCGAGGTCCACATGCAGGTCTTTTACGCTGGTTTAAAAGGTAACGCCCTGACCGCGGTCGCTCACGATGCCTTCCGGTGGGGGACCCCGCAAGAATTAGCGGACCTCAACTGGCTGGGGGCCGCCAAGCCGGTCATCGCCAAGCTCCAAGGTATGGACCTGACCAAGGTGGTCTTCCCGGCCGCCGGGACGGTCTACACCCACACCGTTCAGTACTACGAGACCGACCGGATGGGGATCACCCACCACTCCAACTACGTCCGCTGGATGGAGGAGGCCCGGACCCACTTCCTAGCGGCGATCGGCTGGGATTACGCCAAGATTGAAGCGGCTGGGATCATCTCGCCGGTCGTTTCGGTCAGCTGCCGCTACAAGCGCTCGACCACCTTTAGCGACCATGTTGTAATCACCACCAAGATTGCCGCCCTCGACCGGGTGCGCTTGACCCTGTCCTACCGCATGGAGTGTCACGATCAGCTGGTGTGCGAGGGGACTTCGGAGCACTGCTTTACCAACCAGGACGGCAAGCTCTTGCGGCTCAACCGCGACCTACCGGACTTTTACCAGGCCCTACAAGAGGCCAGCCAGGTAAAGTGAATCAACTTTGCCTCAGGTTAAGCATTTCCCATTTGCGGCTACCCCTTATATAATACAAGTAATACTACTAAAGGGGGAAACATCATGAAAATTGTCATTTTAACTGGGAGCCCGCACCACCCGGGGACGTCCGAACAGCTGGCCGATGCCTTTGAACAGGCGGTCCGGGAAAACGGCCACTAAGTTTACCGCTTTGACGCCGGACGCCGGGCCAGTGAGTTCAGTCTCTTGCAGCTGGAGGACGAGCGCCCGGGGATGGAAGTCGCCGTCCGCCCGGATGACGTGGTGGAAAACGAGGTCCTGCCCAAGCTGATCGAGGCCGACCTGGTCGTTTTGGTAACTTCCCTGTACTACTACGGGATTAACGCCGCCTTGAAGGCCGTCATCGACCGCTTTTACCCTACAACCACGAGTTGCACGGCGGCAAGCAGGCCGTCACCCTGATTTCCGGGTACGGCGATGACAGCGCCTTTGCCTCCATGAAGCTGTACTTCAAGCAGCTGCTGGACTACATGCGCTGGCAGCCGGCCGGCACGGTCCTGGCTAGCGACTCCTGGAACGGGCGTCAGCTGGCCAAGCACGTCCAGGAAGCGGCTGAGCTGGGATACCAATTTAAGTAAAGCTACGTTGAGGAGTGGGTACCCACCACTGGCCGACCGTTGTTAACGACGGGGCTAGAGTGGGGGCCCACTCTTTTTTGGACTAAACCAATTGTTAAAACGGCAATGAAAGCGCCGCCCCGGAAGATAAAGCTGAAATAACGGATGTTCTTTGATTAATAAAATAATATTATCTGATCAATTCTAATAAAACTATAATTTAGCGGCGGCAAAACATTGACTGATCCCGGTGAGATTGATAAAATGAGTTAAACTTTTCTTATTATTCTAATCAAGATCTAATTGTCAACGGGAGGAAAAACCAGTGAGTTTTTGGAAAACCATTACGCGGAAGGAAGATCCGCACGTATACGCTAATAAGGACGCCCACCTGGTCCGATCATTACGGGTGCGCGACTTCTTAGCCTTGGGGGTAGGGACGATCGTGTCGACCTCCATCTTTACTCTTCCTGGGGAAGTGGCTGCCATGCACACCGGCCCGTCAGTGGCGATCTCCTTTGTGGTCGCTGCCGTCGTGGCCGGCCTGGTGGCCTTTGCCTACGCTGAAATGGCGGCGGCGATGCCATTCGCCGGGTCCGCTTATTCATGGATTAACGTTGTCTTCGGGGAATTTTTCGGTTGGATTGCCGGCTGGGCCCTGTTAGCCGAATACTTCATCGCCCTGGCCTTCGTTGGGTCGGGGCTGTCGGCCAATCTGCGGGGGCTTTTGGCGCCAATGGGGATCAACCTGCCGAACTCCTTATCCAACGCCTTTGGGACTGACGGCGGGGTCGTCGACATCATCTCCGTGGTTGTGATTGCCGTGGCCGCCGTCCTGATTGCGATGGGGGCTTCGCAAGCCGCCCGGGTCGAAAATGTCCTGGTGGTTTTGAAGGTCTTTGCGATTCTCTTGTTCATCATCGTCGGCCTCTTTGCCATCAAGGCCGCTAACTTCCACCCCTTCATCCCCAAGTACCACGAAACGGCTAACGGGCCGTTCGGGGGCTGGCAAGGGATTTACGCCGGGGTTTCGATGATCTTCTTATCCTACATCGGGTTTGACTCGATCGCCGCCAACTCCGCCGAAGCCGTTAACCCGCAAAAGACGATGCCGCGCGGGATCTTAGGGTCCTTGGCGATTGCCGTGGTTCTGTTCGTGGCCGTTAGTTTGGTCCTGATCGGGATGCTGCCGTACCAAAAGTACGCCAACTCCGCCGAACCAGTTGGGTTAGCACTGCGGGCCGCCGGTCACGGTGGGGTCGCCACCGTTGTTCAAACGATCGCCGTGGTCGGGATGTTCACCGCCCTGATCGGGATGAGCATGGCCGGCTCCCGGCTGATCTACTCCTTCGGGCGTGACGGAATGTTGCCGAAGTGGCTTGGTCAATTGGACAAGCACCAACGGCCAAACCGCGCCCTGTGGACCTTGACGATTATCGCCATCGTAATCGGGGCCGTCTTCCCGTTCGCCTTCTTATCCCAACTGATTTCTGCCGGAACCTTAATTGCCTTCATGTTCGTTTCCCTGGGGATTTACGCCTTGCGGCCGCGGGAAGGGAAGGATATTCCGAACCCCACCTTCAAGATGCCGTTTTACCCGGTCATGCCGGCCTTAGGTTTCATCGCTGCCCTCTTCGTGTTCATGGGCTTAGACATTCAAGCAAAGCTCTACGCTGGGGCATGGTTTGTTTTAGGATTAGTCATTTACTTCGCATACGGGATGAGTCACTCATTCCTGGCCAAGAAGGGAGACGCTGATCATGGAGGAGAAAAACAGTAACCAGCAGATGCTCGCTGCCGAAGAAGAGGCCTTTTCCTCGGCGGCCCGAATTAAGTATTATGACATTGTGATTGATAAAGGGCGGGGCGCCATTATTACCGACGTGGAAGGTCACGATTACATTGACCTCTTGGCCAGTGCTAGCTCCACCAATACCGGCCACGCCCACCCCAAGGTCGTCAAGGCCATCGCCGACCAGGCGGCCAGGCTGATCCAATACACCCCCGCTTACTTTGCGAACTCCCAGGCCGCCCGCTTAGCCCCGCGCCTGGCGACGTTGGCACCGATCAGCGGGCCGGTAGAGGTCGCTTGGGGTAATTCGGGGTCCGACGCCAACGACGCGATCATTAAGTTTGCCCGCGCCGCCACCGGGCGCCAATACATCGTTTCCTTCACCGGGGCTTATCACGGCTCCACGTACGGCTCGATGACGATCTCAAGCGTCACCTTAAACATGAGCCGTAAGATGGGCCCGTTCTTGCCCGGCGTGGTAAAGGTGCCCTTCCCGAGCCCGTGGGACAAGCTAGCCGGTGAAAGCGACGACCAGTTTGTCGACCGGATGTACAAGGCCTTTTTGCAACCCTTTGAAACCTACCTGCCGGCCGAAGAAGTCGCGGCGATCGTGATTGAACCAATCCAGGGGGACGGTGGGATCATCAAGGTTCCCCAGGCCTACATGGAAAAGATTTATGCCTTTGCCAAGCAAAACGGGATCCTCTTTGCCATTGACGAGGTCAACCAGGGGATGGGGCGGACCGGAAAGTGGTGGTCAATTCAACACTTCCCGGGCATCGAACCGGACCTGATGTCGGTCGGTAAGTCGCTGGCCTCGGGGATGCCACTGAGCGCCGTGGTCGGTAGAAAAGAGATCATGGAAGCGCTCGGCCCGGCCGCCAACGTCTACACGACCGCCGGTAACCCGGTGACGGCCGCCGCCGCCAACGCCACCCTCGACGTGATCGAAGAAGAACACCTGGTGGAACGCTCGGCCAAGCTGGGGCAAAAGGCCAAGGACTTCTTTGACCAGGAACAAGCCAAGTACGACTTCGTTGGCGACGCCCGCTTGTACGGGCTCAACGGTGGGATTAGCATCGTCGACCCGGCCACCGGCAAGGGCGACGTTGAAGCCACCACCAAGCTGATGTACCGGATCTTTGAACTCGGGGCGATTATCATTAGCCTGCGCGGGAACATCCTCCGTTTCCAACCGCCGCTGGTCATCACCGAAGAACAATTAGACAAAGCCTTTGCTATCATCGACCAGGCCTTTGCCGAACTGGCCGCTGGCAAACTGCGCCTCCCCTCCAACGCAGAAGAGCTGGGTTGGGAATAAAATAAACGCCCGCTGGGATAACCGGCGGGCGTTTTTATATGTTTTTTGTATAATGGGGGAAAGAGGAGGAATCGCTATGGATACTTATATCGTGGCCATCGTTTTGATTGTGGCGGTGATGGTTTACAAGCTGGTGAACGAAACGGTCACCCGGGTTACCAAGGAACGGACCAAACGGGTCAAAGAAGAACGTAAGATACTGGAACTAAAGGTGGAACTGGAACGGCTGAAGCACCAGCCACCGGTGGATGAACCGGCAGCGCCCCTACAAGAGGTCGAGCAAGGAAAAGACGAGCGGGATAGTGACCAAACTCAGGAGGGTTGAAACGCTCATCACGACCGTGGCCGGGCGGGCATCGCCCTTAGCTTGCAGGGTGAAGAGAACCACTAACCCGGCGACCGGGCAGGCGGCTAAGATGACGGTGGTCATCAGCGGCACCCCGGTCAAACCGAGGCACTTTAAGATCACGATCGTCAGGGCCGGGAAGACCAGGTTGCGCAACAAGATCGTCGCCCCTAAAACTGGTGGGACTTTCAGGTCGGCACGGCGCATACCGGCTAAGTTGGAGCCGATGATGATCATCGATAGCGGGGTGAAGGCGGCGCTGGCGTAGTCAAGAAAGGACGTCAGCATGCTGGGGACCGGAATTTGAACGGTGAAGATCACGATCCCCAAGGCGATGGCAATTAAGTTGGGGTTGGCTAGGACCCGCTTGAGCCGGGTTAGCGGGGCGCCGGACTGTTTTTTAAACATTGCCACCCCGTGGGTCCAAGTGAAGGCGTTGAAACCGACCATCGAAACGACCCCGTAAAAGACCCCGGTGCTGCCAAAGAGGGCCTGGGCCAGCGGGATTCCCATGAAGCCGTTGTTGGAATAGATCGACCCGTACGTGGCGATCCGCCGCAGGTTAGCGTCTTTAACCTTAGCAAAGGCCAGCTTGGCCAGTAGGATCGTGACCAGGTAGGTGATCACCACCCCGACCAGGGTCAGGCAAAAGATCTTCAGCCGGGTGACGGAAAAGGGCGCCAAGAAGGCCTTGATGATCACGAGCGGGCTTAAAAAGTAGAGGACCAAATTAGTGAGGTCGTTGATCGTGGTCGGGCTTAGAAAACCCAGCTGGCGGGCGAGGGCCCCCAGTAGCATCAACAAAAAAATTACGGTAATTTGGCTGGCGAGTTGGGATAAGGACATGGGAAACCACCTTTCGTAGCATTAATGTTACTATTATAGGGGTGCCGACGGTTAAAAATAAACTAACAAATAGTAAGCCATAATGTTTGGTACCGCTTTGAAATTCTGGTAAACTTAGCTCAAGAATTTATCAAGGAGGCCTTTAACATGGCAGTAGCAGAAACCACTGACGCAACTTTTGAGCAAGACACGAACTCCGGGGTCGTTTTAACCGACTTCTGGGCAACCTGGTGTGGCCCGTGCCGGATGCAATCCCCGATCGTGGAGACCGTCGCCGAAGACATGGCTGGCCAAGTGACCGTCAACAAGCTCGACGTCGACGCTAACCAACAAACGGCGGCCGCCTTTGGCGTGATGAGCATCCCGACCCTGCTGATCAAAAAGGACGGCCAAGTTGTCGACAAGCTGATCGGTTTGCACACCAAGGACCAGATTGAAGATACGCTGAAGAAGTACTTGTAAGAAAGGAGTGCGACCCAATCAATCTAGCAGACCGTATGGCTAAGCTAGGACGGGGGTTGATGCGGCACGCATCGTTCTCTGTCCGTACTTAGCCACTAGGTTTGCGATTGGGGAGCACGATAATGGAAGTGCGATCCAACCTTCTCGACGGGCCGTATGGCTAAGCTAGACCTGCAGTTGGGAGCACGTTGTAAAAGGGGAGTGTGGCCAGGCGCCACGCTCCCCTTTTTAGGTTTATAATGAAGGCGCAATCAAAGAATTTAATGGGGGTGGCTTAAATGGAACTTTATGACTACATTTTGCTCGGAACTGGTCCGGCCGGCTACAAGCTAGCTAAGGGCTTGGCTAGCGATAACCACCGAATTTTGGTGGTCGAACCCAACTTGTTTGGCGGGACCTGTCCCAACGTGGGGTGCGAGCCCAAGATCTTTTTGGAAGGGGCTGTTCGCGCTGCCTTGGCCACCACCAGCCTAGTCGGCAAGGGGATTGATCAGGCGGCCACCGTCGATTGGGCCACTTTGATGAAGACCAAGAAGGCCCGCTTCGATTCCTGGCCCAGCGAAACCAAGGCGATCTACGAACAATTGCCGGGGGTGACCGTCAAGGTGGGTGCCGGCCGGTTTACCGGGCCGCACACGATTGCCGTGGGGGACGAGGAGTTCGCCGGCGACCAGATTGTGATCGCCACCGGGGCCCGTCCGCACCGGCTGGACTTCCCCGGCAGCGAGCTGACCCACGATTCCACCGACGTCTTGTCCCTGGAGCAACTACCGGCCACCACGACGATCATCGGCGGCGGCTACGTGGGGCCATGGAGTTGGCCACCCTGTTAGCGGCGGCTGGTAGCCAGGTGACCCTACTGATTCGCGGCGACCGGGTGCTGAAAAGATTCGCACGGGAAAACGTGCGGCGGCTGGTCAAGAAAATGACGGGGCGGGGGATCCGCTTTGCCTTTAACACCAGCCCCGCTGAACTCAAGCCACAAGATGGGCGCCTTACTTTAATCACTAACAATGGCAACGCCCTGACGATCGACTATGTCATCGACGCCACCGGACGGATCCCCAACGTCGAAACCCTGAACCTGGCGGCGGCCGGAATTGAATACGACCGCCACGGGATCTCGGTCGATGAAAACCTCCAGACCAGCTTTGCCGGTGTCTACGCGGTGGGCGACGTGGTTAACCGGCCGTGGCCCAAACTGACCCCGGTTGCTGAGCGCCAAGCCGACTACCTGCTAACCCGCTTTGGCCACGATGATCAAACGGCCACGTTTAACCTACCGGTGGTGGCCAGTGCCGTCTTTTCTTACCCGACCCTGGCCCAGGCGGGGGTCAACCCCGATGACGCAATGGCTGGCCAGCACATCGAAGAATTTGATTGGGGCGGTAGTAGCCTTTACGCCGGGCAAAACGAGCACCCGCACTACATCTGCGTTTACGACAACCAGGACCGCCTGGTCGGGATCAGTGCCCTGGGGGCGGGGGCGGCCGATGACGTCAATGCCGTCCTGCCCGCAATTGGCTTGGGGCTGTCGCGGGCCCAGTGGCAAGCGGCCATGATCGAGGCCTACCCGACGACCGGGGATAAGGTGGCGGCGCTGCTGAAATAAGGAAGTGCGACCAACCGTTAGGTAAAATAGGGAGAGCCTGAGAGAAAATCCAATTTTCTCCCAGGCTCCTTTTTGGGGACAGGACAAATCTGCAAATTTGCGTAATAAAAAGGAGTGCGACCCAACCTATCAAGCAGGCCGTTGGGCTAAGCTAGGGTAAAGGTTAGCGCGGAACGCGGTGTTCTGTGGCCAGACTTAGCCACTAGGTCTGCGGTTGGGGAGCACGTTATCTTGCGCAAATCTAAATATTTGTCGTGTGTCGTTTGGTGACCGGTTAAAAAAGTAAACACCCCCGCAAGGTGCGGAGGTGTTTAACAGAGTCGATTGATCTTTTAATTATTATAGCATGATAGCGGTTACGTTAAAACCTTAAATCAAATAAAAAATTAGGGTCAAGTCCAAAATGTTGGTGTAAATTAAATTCCACGAATTTATCATTTCACAAGCTTAAGCATACCGGCTTCTTCAGAATTGTCATCTTTTTCAATCCCGTGGTAAACGGTCATGTTTAAGTACCGTGGACCAGCAGCCCATTTTTCATTCTGTTCAATCAGTAGTGCTCCCATTAGTCGCAAGACGCTTAGATCATTCGGGA
>SKEM01000532.1_pt1 | contig 24730 bp, 16 predicted proteins | sample 4826731 | NCBI WGS metagenome assembly SKEM01 (sample SAMN11008809, study PRJNA524170) | human gut metagenome | biome: Human fecal sample; material: Feces; isolation source: fecal sample from pouch patient p37 | host: Homo sapiens | place: Israel: Tel-Aviv | collected 2015-07-27
GGTATAGGTAGAGGTTGCTCACGCAGCGGGCGACGCGGCGACCCACTCCTGAAAGCGGCGCATGCCCTCGGCGAGCTGGTCGTCGGCGAGCGCGTACGAGAAGCGCAAGTACCCGGGCGCGCCGAACGCCTCGCCGGGCACGGCCGCCACATGTGCCTCGTCGAGCAGCGCGGCCGCAAGCGCCGACGTGTCTGCGAACACCTGCCCGTTGGGGCCCATCGGGCGGTTCAGCAGCCCGCTCACATCCGGGAACGCGTAGAACGCGCCCTTCGGCGTGGGACAGCGCACACCCTCGATCTGGTTGAGCGCCGCGACAATCGCCTGCCGGCGCGCGTCGAACGCCTCGCGCATGCGATCCACCGCGTCGAGCGGACCAGATACCGCCGCAAGCGCCGCGCGCTGTGCGATGTTGTTCACGTTGGACGTCATGTGCCCCTGCAGTTTCGCCGCCGCCTTGGCCACACGCGCGGGCGCGACCATCCAGCCGACGCGCCAGCCCGGCATGGCGTAGGTCTTCGCCACGCCGTTGAGCACGATCAGCTGTTCGCGCACTTCGGGCACGGCCGCGCCGATGTACGTGGTGTGCGCGCCGTCGTATGTGAGATGCTCATAGATCTCGTCGCTGATTACCCAGATGCCGTGCTCGATCGCCCATGCGCCGATTGCGCGGATCGTCTCTTCGCTCCAGACCGCGCCGGTCGGATTGTTCGGCGAGGTGACGATGACCGCCTTCGTGCGCTCGGTGCGCGCGGCCTCGAGGTCGGCGACGTTCGGCTCGAAGTTCACTTCGGCGCCGGCGAACACCTCGACCGGTACACCGCCAGCGAGTTTGACCGCCTCCGGGTAACTCGTCCAGTATGGGGTGGGGATGATGACCTCGTCGTCATCGTTGAGCAGCAGTTGGAATGTCTCGTAGACGGCCTGCTTGCCGCCGTTCGTCACCACGACCTGCTCCGGCTCCACTTCGTAAGCCGAATCGCGCAGCGTCTTCGCGGCGATTGCCTCGCGCAGTTCGGGCAGGCCGGCAGTGGGCGTGTAGCGGTAGTTGCGCGGGTCGACCACGGCCTCGGCGGCCACGGCCACAATCGCCTCGGGCGTGGCGAAGTTCGGTTCGCCGGCGCCGAAACCGATGACGTCGATGCCTTCGGCCTTCATGGCTTTCGCCTTGGAATCCACGGCGAGTGTGGCGCTCGGCGCCACATGGTTGATGCGGTCAGACAAGGGGAGGGAATCTGTGTTGGTCATGGCTCTCATGCTACTGCCGGACCGCAACAACATGCCTAGATCAGCACCAGGTTGTCTCGATGGACGAGCGGATGCGCATATTCCTCCCCGAGCAGACGCCGCAACTGCGCGCTCGTACGGCCGAGCATATGCGGAATCTCCTCGGCGTCGAACCCGGCGAGCCCGCGCGCCAGGTGATTGCCGGCCTCGTCGTCGATCCACACGGCATCGCCCGCGGCAAACTGCCCGCGCACCTCCACTACGCCGGCGGCGAGCAGGCTCGCGCGCCCTCCGCGCACGGCGGAGGCGGCGCCGGAATCCGCCACGAGCGTGCCCTGCGGGTGCGAGGCGAATTTGATCCACAGGCGGCGCGCCGGCCCGCGCTGGCGCACCGGCGCGAACGCGGTGCCCACGGAGTCGCCCATCAGTGCGGGCCCCGCGTTCGCCGCGCTCGTCATGACGGCGGGGATGCCCGAGACAGCAGCCATGCGCGCCGCCTCGAGTTTCGTGACCATGCCGCCGGTGCCCACTCCCGAACCGGATCCTCCCACGCGGATCTCGTCAATCAGCTGGGTCACGTTCGGCACGAACGGCACGCGGCGCGACCCGGGCTCGCTCGGCGGCGCCGTGTACAGCGCGTCGACGTCGGTCAGCAGCACGAGTGCGTCGGCGCGCACCATGTTCGCGATGAGCGCGGAGAGGCGGTCGTTGTCGCCAAAACGGATTTCGTTGCTGGCGAGCGCGTCGTTCTCGTTGACGATCGGCACGACGCCCAGCTCGAGCATCGTGGCCATCGTGCGGCGCGCGTTGCGGTATTGGCGCGGCTGCATCGTGTCTTCCGCGGTGATCAGTAGCTGCCCCACGCGGATGCCGTACCGGCCGAACGCGGCCTCGTACTGTGCCATGAGCAGCCCCTGCCCCACCGAGGCGGCCGCCTGCTGGGTCGCCACGTCGGTCGGCCGCGAGCTGAACCCAAGCGGGCCGAAGCCGGCGGCGATCGCGCCCGACGAGACGAGCACGATGTTGCCGCCGAGCATGTGCACTTGGGCGATCGCACCGACGAGCGCGGTGAGTTTGTCCACGTCCAGGTGCCCCGACGGCTGAGTGAGCGAGCTCGACCCGACCTTCACCACCACGGTGTGCGCGGCGGCCACCGCCCGGCGCACCGCTTCCTGCGTCTTCGGCGTGGATTGTTCCATTGCGTTCAGCTCCTTCGTGCGCACGCACATCGCGCATCATACTGGCCCACTACTGGCGGCACTCCCAAGGCGCATTCTCTTACGGGTAGTGCCTCTTCCGCTACGGGTAGTGCTTCTTTTGCTACGGGTAGTGCTCACGCCCGCAGTCCCTTTGTTACGGGTAGTGATTTTCCACTACAGGTAGTGCTTTTTCCCATAAAATCCGGGCGTGTTGCTCGCAATAACACTACCCGTAGCAAAAGTGCTGCCCGGGTGAGCACTACCCGTAGCAAAAGAAGCACTACCCGTAGCGGAGGATCACTCGGCGCGGTCCTCGGAATCCTCGTACTCCTCAGGGTCGCCGCGGCCGAAAAGCGACGTCTCGTCGTGCCTGTCGTCGTCCACCGCAGGGTCGGCCCAGTGGCCGGCCTCGCGCTCCGCCTGCATGGCGGCGCGCACGGCGGCGCGGGCGTCCATCATCTCGTGGTACTGGCGGCGGCGCTCGGTGTTGGTACGCCGGCGGCCACGCGAATCCTCCGCTTCGAGGCGCAGGTCGCGGCCACGCGAGCCGAGCTGCGTGCCGTCGAGGTTCTCCGCGCCGGCGGCGATTGTCGGGTCCCAGTCGAACGCGACCGCCCGCGCGCCACGCCCGATGCGCACTTCGTCGCCCGGGCGCGCGCCGTTCTTGCGCAGCGCGTCTTCGACGCCCAGCTTGGCCAGGCGGTCGGCCAGATAGCCCACGGCCTCGTCGTTGTCGAAGTTCGTCTGCACGACCCACCGCTCGGGCTTCGTGCCCGTCACCGTGAACCAGTAGTTGCCGTTGCGATCCTCTTCGCGCTCAATCTCGAACTCCTGCACGCCGGCATTGCGGCCGTTGCGGCGGCGCTGGCCCGGCTCGTCGAGCGGATTGATGACGACGCGCTCCTCTTCCACGGTCTCTTCGCGCGTGGCGATGTCCGCACGCATCTGCGTGACGAGGTTCGCCAGCGCGAAGTTGAGTTCCTTGAGCCCTTCGTGCGACGCGGTGGAGACGATGTACACCGGCAGGTCGAGCTTTTCGAACTCCGGCTTGACGAACTCGGCGAGCTCCTTCGCCTCGGGCATATCGACCTTGTTGAGGATGATGATGCGCGGACGTTCGGGGATCGGGATCGCGCCGAGCGGAAGCTCAAGGTCATTCGCGTATTCACCGAGTTCCTGTTCGAGCGCGTAATAGTCGCTCAGCGGGTCGCGGCCCGGTTCGAGCGTGGCGCAATCGATCACGTGCGCGATGATCTCGGTGCGCTCGATGTGGCGCAGGAACTGCAGGCCGAGGCCTTTGCCCTGCGAGGCGCCCGGGATCAGGCCCGGCACGTCGGCGATCGTATAGCGCATGTCACCGGCCTGCACGACGCCCAGATTCGGCACGAGCGTGGTGAACGGGTAGTCGGCGATCTTCGGCTTGGCGGCGCTCATCGCGGCGATCAGGCTTGATTTGCCCGCCGACGGGAAACCGACGAGCGCCACGTCGGCGATCGACTTCAGCTCAAGGATCACATCGCGTTCCTCGCCCGGTTCGCCCAGCAGCGCAAAACCGGGCGCGCGGCGTGTGCGGTTCGCGAGCGCGGCGTTGCCCAGGCCGCCGGCGCCGCCGGCCGCGGCGACGAATTCGTCACCGGCGTGGCGCAGATCGGCGAGCACCTCGCCGGGGCGCTTCGGCTGACCTTCGGCTCCGCGCGCGGTGAACACCACGGTGCCGATCGGCACGGGCAAGCGCAGGTCGTCGCCTTGCGAACCGTCTTTTGTGTCGCCTAGGCCCATCGTGCCGTTGCCGGCGGAACGGTGCGGCATGAAACGATAATCCAGCAGCGAATTCGCGTTCGGGTCAGCCACGAAAATCACCGATCCGCCTTTGCCTCCATTGCCGCCGTTCGGTCCGGCGAGCGGCTTGTATTTCTCGCGGCGGATGCCGGCGGAGCCATTGCCGCCGTCGCCGCCCTTCACATGCACAGTTACTCGATCCACAAAATCACTCATGGTTGCCCATTCTATCTGTGCGCCACTATTTCGCGCAGTGTCTTCTGCCGTAGTCAGTGCGCTGCCTTACGCCACTCACGAACGGACACTGCAGTTTCGTGGGGATTGCCACTCTTCGGGCTGCCATAGCGCGCGAATTGTACGCGGTTCCGAGAGTCTTGCGTACAATTCGCACACAACCCTCTTCGCTACGGGTAGCGCCTTCTTTGCTACGGGTAGTGCTTGCACACCGCGCCTCCTGCTAAAAACCGCCGATTTCCAACGATTCTACTTGAGCGTTCGGGGTACATTCACTACCCGTAGCAAAGGAAGCACTACCCGTAACGAAAGAAGCACTACCCGTAGCAGAAAGGTTGACCGCACCAGCAGAAAGATCAGGCGCCACAGCAGAAAGATCGCACACTGATATAGAAAAACGCACGCCGAAAAACGACGTGCGTTGAAGAATATATGCAGTGTGGACTGCGGTCACTCGGAGATGACGTCCACGACCTTGCGATCGCGGCGCACAGCGAACTTGACCTGGCCGTCCGCGAGTGCGAACAGCGTGTGGTCCTTGCCGATGCCCACGTTCTGGCCCGGGTGGAAGTTGGTGCCACGCTGCCGAACCAGAATGTTGCCAGCCACGACGGCCTCGCCGCCGAACTTCTTCACACCGAGGTACTGGGGATTCGAATCGCGACCGTTGCGCGAGCTGGAAGCGCCCTTCTTATGTGCCATTTCTCGTTCCTTTCGGTTAGCTGAAGTCTGCCGTCAATAATAACTGAAATCAGGCGATCTCAGTGATCTTGACGATGCTCAGCTTCTGGCGATGGCCCTTACGACGAGCAACGCCGGTCTTGTTCTTGAACTTCTGGATGCGGATCTTCGGGCCCTTGGCCTCGTCGTCCACAACTTCGCCCTTGACGGAGATCTTCGCCAGATCAGCCGCGGCAATGGTGACCTTGGAGCCGTCGACAACGAGCGCGACCGGGAATTCCACGGTCTCACCCTTCTTGGCTGCAAGACGATTCACGAGGATGGTATCGCCGACCTCGACCTTTTCCTGATGGCCGCCGGCCTTGACAATCGCGTACATATCAGTTCCTTTATTCACTTGGAAAGCTTACTGCCCGGCACGTTCGAGCCTCGCGGCCAGACACCAGCAATCAAATATACACAGCACCATGTACTTTCGCAACACGCCGAAGACACGCCGAGGACACGCCGCAACCGCGCGCCGACCGACCACCGCCAGCCAGTTCGGTCATCTCCCCGGTTATGTGCGAGACGACCACATTTTACCCCCCGTATTATGTGCGAGACTCCCACATAATAGGAGGGATAACCGTGATTCGGCGCCCTCATCTACGACACGCCGAAGGCTCCGCGCCTACCTCACGCGGATAAGCTGACTCCGGCGTACACGCACACAGGGCCGCTGCAAAGAAAAAACGGGGCGCACTCTCTACTCGAAGTGCACCCCGCTGAGGGGAAGAATTCAAACCACCATGGAATTCATGATGGTGTTTGACATGCAATACAATGATCACACGGTTTGTATTCTATCTGCGCATACGGCAATGCGCTCAGCATTGCGCACATCTTCACACACTCTACGCAACTGCAAAACACCGTGCAAATTCGCTGCACAAACACGGCAGCAAAAAGGGAGGCCACCCCGTAAGGTGGCCTCCCCGGCGCGCGCCGAACACTCAGCGCGCTACACAGCTCACGCTTCCTTCTTGCGCGTCTTGATGATCAGCAGCAGGCCCAGGATGAACGCGGCGCCCGCCACAACCACCACGAGCGCAATGTCCGCACCGGTCTGCGCCGGCGGCTTCTGCGGCGTGACCGGCGGCGCCGGCTTCGTGTTGGTGATCGTGACGCTGGCTTCGTCTTCCGCCGTCATGTCGTACTCGGAGATGGTGGTGTAGCCGGCCGGCACGTTCTTCTCCACGACCTTCCAGTCGTTGCCGGATTCCAGCCCCGCCCACGAGTGCTGCCAGTTGTTGGCGTCGGAGAGCTCAACGGTCTCCTGCGATTCGCCGTTCTTGAGCAGTTCCACGGTAATCGACTGCGGGCGGCCAGTGTTGCCCGCGTCCTTCCAGACCTTCTTCACGTTGAGCGTCTCGGTCTTGACTTCAGGCACCACGCAGTCGCTCTTCGGCTCGATGTTCACCACGCGCTGGTTCGCGCCGTCTTCCACATGCACGTTCGGCAGTGCCACAAGCATCGCCGAGCCCTTGCACTCAAGTGTTTTCTCCACAAAGCGGTCCGCGGTCACGAGAAACATGCCATCGCCCACGTTGGTGAACGAGACCGCGCCATCCGCGTCGGTCACGGCGCTGGCCGCCGGCTCGGTGCCATTGACCTCGATGTATCCTGCGAGCGTGTTCGCCATGTCACGGAACGTCTGCGGGTCGGCGTTGAGCACGTCCCAGTTCACCGGGTATTGCTCGGCGTCGGCGAAGTCGCCGATCGGCTCGTAGCCGCCTTCACTTGCCCACTTGGCCACGTTGTAGACGTGGAAGACCACACCTTCGAGCGCCGTCTCGTCGTGCGCGTACGTGACGTTGATGGTGCCCTCACCAATGCCAGAGACAACGCTTGACGTGAGGTCGGTGCGGTCCTCCTCCGTATTGGTGTCTTCTGCGTAGACGCTCGGCACTCCTACGGCAAGGCTCGTAAGCATCGCCGCCGCGCAGAGTATCGCCGGCGCGATCCGCTTTCCGACTGTAAGCCGTCCCATGTTGTCCCCCCTTGGTTTGGTGAGGTATTCTTCTTCTCGGTTGTTATTATAAGCGTTTCGCATGCGGTTGGGTTCAGCGCCCCGCATGTTTGACCTGCGTGCCGCTCACTGCGTTGCGCCCGCGCTTGCGGCTGCGGCGCACGATGAGCCAGATGATCCACAGGATGAACAGCACGATCGCGAGGGCTATGCCCGCGATGATGAGCGTCCGGTTCGTGTCCGCCTTGTCGTACTGCGTCTCGTCCGCTTCCGCCGGCGTCGGGATGCGATGCCCGCGCACGAGCAGCCGGTGCGAGTTGACGCCGTACGGCGTGCAGGTGATCAGCGTCGCGTAATCCTGGTTCGCGTCGAAGTCCAGGTCGCGCATTTCGTTCGGCAGCACGGTGCGGATCTGATCCACTTGGTACGTGTATGTGTCGTCAAGCACATGGAAGGCAAACGTGTCGCCTTCTTTGAGGCTGTCGAGGCCGGTGAACAGTTTCGCCGACGGCAGTCCAGTGTGGCCGGAGACGGCGGTGTGTGTGCCTTGGCCACCGACCGGCAGTGACGATCCGGCCAGGTGACCGCCGGCTATCTGCAGCACGGTGTCTTCGGTGCCGTGGTAGACGGGCAGGCGCACCTCGAGTTTGGGGATGGTGATGTAGCCCATGATCCCGGTTCCGGTCACGTCGAGCGTCTTGTTGTACTCGTCCATCTGCTCGTCAGTCAAATGCCAACGGTCTGGCAACGTATTGAGTTTGGTGTTGTAGGCGTGGGCTTGGTCGAGAAGTTCCTTCTTCTGTTCCCCGCTCATGTCTTTGACTTGTTCGACATACCCGGCGACCGCGCGCGAGGCGTGCATGCTGTTCCACCAGTTGGCGAATGTCGGGTAGGCGATCAGTCCGATGCCGCCGAGGAGCACGAGGGCGAAGAGCACAATCATGATGTTGAGCCCTGCGCCACCTTTTTTCTTCTGTTTTGTTGTGGTTATTGCCTGTTCCTCCATAAGGCTGCCGCCCGCCGATTCCTGTGCGGAGCCGACGGGCGGCGTAACGGTGGAGGAATCGGCACTACGGTCAGTCTGAGGAGGCAGATTGGCTGAGTTTCGATTCCTCATGTCACCTTTCCTTAATGGAGTGATTCAGCGGAGTGATTCACTCAGGCCTGGCGGCGACGGAGCGTGACGGCGAGGCCGATGCCAGCGATCAGCACGATCACAGCGCCAGCGACGTAGAGGATCGTCGTGCCCATGCCACCGGTCGAGGGGAGCTTGTTGCCCGCGTTGTTGACGATCGAAGTGGAGATCGTACCGCCAGAAACAGTCACGTCATTATTGCCAGTAGTCGGAGCACCCCAAGTGCCGGTGATCGCCCCGCCTGTCGGCTGGGTCGTCACGAGATGGCCGGTAATGGTGAACTGCGTCGGAGCGGCATAGTTGTAGCCTGCCGGAACCACGGTCTCGACGATGGCGTAGTCGCCGTCATCGATGCGCGGGAAGTTCACGGTCCACTTGCCGTCTTTGTTCTCAGCAGTGGCGGTGCCAGAAATCTTGGCGGCATCAGTCTGCGAGAGCGTCGCGATCGCGGCCTTATTCTCGATGGTCACGCCAGTCGGAAGTGCGACCCAGCCAGCAGGAACGGCAGGGTTGGTGCCGTCGGCAGCCTTGGCATGCTGGTAGACCTTCCAAACCTTATCCGCCTCGAACCACTTGAGCAGGGCGAAGCTCGCGCCTTCGAGCGGCTTATTGTCAGAGGTGACCTTATCGGCGTTGACTTCATAGGTGAAGACGATGACTTCATCTTCCGGGGTGGTGCCGGTCGGCTCGTTCGCACCAGCACCACTGTAGTGCGGGTCATTCGCGAAGGTGAGGTCGACCTTGTTCGGATTGCCGGCAGAACCGATCACGGCGCTCTTGTTCAGCGTGGCCTTGTACTCGACCGTGACGACGTCGCCGCCATCAAGCTTGATATTGGCAGCCTTCGCAGCTGCAAGGAGATCGGCGAAGGAGACGGTCAGCACCTTGCCGCCGGCATACGGGGCAGCGGTGCCTGTCGGAACATCGGCAAGCGTGACGGTGTAGCCGCTCGTGATGGCAGTGCCATCGATCTTCACGATGACATCGGTGGCCGCGACAGTGTCGCCGGCCTGAACGAAGGTGAGGCCAGCGGACATCGTATCCTTGAACTCGAACTTGTACTGCTTGAAATCGTTCACGTACGTAGAGGTCGTACCGGTGAGCTTGAAGTTCACCTTGTCGTTGACGTCATGATCGGCGGAATCCTGCCAACCGGAAGTCGTGTTGCTCGAATCGTTGACGTTCTGGACCTTCTTCTCGACGGTCGGAACATTCTTCTTCAGCGTGACGTCGACGCCATTCTGCCCGGCCGTGTTCACGATGACGGAGGAAAGCGCGTCATTGTCGCCTGCACTGGTCTGACGAATCAGATAGTAGCCCTGCGGGCCGGAGAAGCTTGCGCCACCGGTCTTACCGGTGAATTCGGAGACATCGGGGGTAACCGCAGGCTTGGTATTAGCGATCGCAACCCACAGTTTATCCGCAAACACCTTCATTTGAGCAGCATTAAGGGCGCCGATATAGTTAGTGACAGCTGCATTGTTCTCTTCCGGGGTACCATCGAGGTCAAGTTCGGTAGCCGTCTTCAACTGATCGGAATACTTGGTGTTGATTGTGTAGGCGTAGTTGTCACCATTGTTGGTGGCATTAAGCACACGGTACGCGACGAACTTCTGGTCCGCACTCGTCGCATCGGTGATGGTGACGGTGACATCACCCTCTGCCGCACTGGCAGAGGTGGCGCCAATGAAACCGGTGGCGGCGATCGCAGCGGCGGAGACCGCAGCGGCGAAGCCCTTCCAAACCTTCTTCATGTTATCTCCTTCGATTGTTTTGAAAATTTTATAAACCTTGCGATTCATAAAACCCTTTTACTTCCCCCCAGCATGGAATCGGTTGATTCGAGCAAGGGAGGGGCCGTTTCTGGCGATAACCGATGGTAACGGCCCCACAGATTTAATTGTTCATCGTTGACTATTTTGTTAAATGCGTTTCCGCATCGCTACGCCACAGCCTAGCATTGATATCGCTGTGAGCGCAAACCCGAACAGCACAATCAGCGTGTTGCCTTCGCCACCCGTGGCCGGCAGAACCACGCCAGGTTCATTGGTAATCACCTGGTTCGGATAGTTCGGCAGAGGCGTAGTTGGAGCTGGAATCGGGCCTCCAGTCGTTCCATCCGCGTTCTTCTTGTAGATAACCACATTCTGGAACTCGAGTGTATCCGGACCGACGGTGAAGACGTAGACCGCATCTGGATCGGCATAGTAGCCATCCGGCGCCTTGGTCTCAATCATCTCATAGCTGCCCCATGGCAGGTTGTGGAAGCCAATGCGCCCCGCAGCGGTATAGGCATCGTACGCCCAGTCAGGCTTGCCCTCCTCCTTAGCGCATGTGCCGGTCGTTTTGCTATCGGCAACCACACAGTCGGTGATCGTTACGGTAATCGTATCTCCTCCGTCATACGGGGTGTACTTGATCTGCCATTCGGAGCCGGCGAGGTAACTCGTGTCGTCCTCCGAGTTCACCTTGCCCCAATACACATTACCGGTCTTTCGCGTATTGCCAATGGGGTTGCTGGTAACATGCACAGTTTTTTCACTATCGGTGATGGTGAACTCGTATGGACCGCCTATGGCCTCATAGCCCTGCGGAATGGTGGTCTCCGTGATGCGGTAGACACCGACCGGCAGCTGCTTGACGAGGAACTTGCCGGGAGCAGGATCTTCATCCTTGTACGTCACCGACGCATTGCATGGAGCATTGGTGCAGTCCACCACCTCGTTGATTGGCTTCCAATCATTCTCGCCGTCGCCGGTCTTCTGCTCGATCGTCCAGCCCGACCCAGCCAGAGCCTTGTTGGTCGTGCCGTCGACCTTCTCCCAAGCCACTTGGGTCGGCTTGTCGGAGATCCAATGCTCATTGTCATGGACATCCGGCTCTTTGCCTGCAGTCCACGTCAACTCACCGTTCTTGACGGTGAAGCCGTACTCCGTCGTATTGAGCCAATATCCGGTAGGAGCCTTGAACTCCTTCAACGTGTATGTGCCGTTCGGCAGGTTCTCGATCTTAAAGCGGCCTACACGCGGATCGACATCATGCGGAGCACTCGGATCGGTCGCTTCTTCGGCCTGCGGAGCCGCATCGTTGGAAACATCCATCACCGGTTCCACGGAAGGGACCGCCTGCGCACGAGCCGGAGCCGCAGAGCGAACAGAGCAACCAGAAGGCGGCGTTCCTTCAGTCACAGGGGCATACCAGCCGTCGATGTAATAGCTGGCAGCCGTGCCGGGAATTGGAATATCCGTCGTACCGGGTTTACCGTTAGCCGGGTATTTATCATTGTCGTTGTTGCCGGTGACGATCACCTTAAAGGTGCCAGTGAGCGGCACGGAGAGCTTCCACCACGAATCGGATCCGCACTGGACCTTCTGCATTGCTGTACCGGGGAACGGGTTGTTGTTCGTGGTGTCGTTCCAATAGTACAGTCTGGCCTGGCTACGATCAGTCCACTTCACATACACGTCCGTGGAGGTACGTACGGGCTTCGCCTTAACCGTGACGGTAACGGTATCGTTCTTATCGCCCGCATTCGCCGCGATGGTAGCGGAACCTGCCTTCTTTGCAGTCAGCTGGCCATTCGCATCCACCTCGACGACACTGGAGTCGCTGGAACTCCATTCCACACCCACACCGGCGGGATCGGTCTTGGCAGTGAGCTGCTTCGTCTCGCCCTCCTGCAGGGAAACCTGTTCAACATCCGAACCATTCATCTGAATGGTCACGGATTGCACGGCGACCCGCTTACATACGATGGTGATCTGCGCCTGCTTGGTAGGATCCGAAACGGATTGTGCAGTAATAGTCACGTTCGGATCTTCATTATCGGCAGTGTTGCGCAATACAACGACCTCGCCAGTGGGGCTCACCGAGACCAAACCAGGATTGCTGGAAGACCATCTCACATCCTGGATGGCTTCACCAACCGGCAGAACGTTGGCAGACAGTTGTGCGTGAGAACCGGTTGTGAGCTCCAGCGACTGCGTCACTGTGCCGTCATGCAAAATCTCCACACCGGTGACCTGTGCCGTGTAATCACGGATGGTCCACTCCTGCTTGGGTTCGGCGTCAGTACGTGTGAGGGTCCACTCCGAGCCCGAGAGACCAGCGTAGGATGTATCATCCTCCGCATACTTGCCCCACTCGACGTCGGCGCCTCCCGACTTGTTCACAATGCCGGATGTACCGGAGAGGTCCTTGTCGTCTGCATTGGTGATTTCAATGCCCTGAGCGGTATACACCTTGTCGATTGTGCTGTAGGTCTCGGAATCGCTATTGCCCGTAACAATCCGGTAGATGTTCGCACTCGGCACATATCCGGTCGGAGCCGTGATCTCCTTGATGTAATAGGTCGCATTCTTCCCGAGGTCCTGAATCTGGAACTTGCCCTGTGCCTGATCCTGATCCACGAGGGGCTGATTGTCGGTGACGGTCACCAAGACGTTGCGGTTGTTGACCGCATCGTCCTTGGAGCCGAAGACCTGGAAGGAAGCCAAGGTGGAGCCATCGGGCAGACCGGAGATGACGTTGCCGTCGCCATCCACCTTCTCCCAGCTGATGGTCGGACAGTTGGTCTTGACAGTGGCGTTCCATCCCTTGTTGTGGCGTTCCTGATCCATGTCAATGATGGAGGCGGAATCGCCTTCACCCACATTGGGACCGAAGTGGTATGCCTTGGTGGGGTTGTTCATATAGAAGTTGCCGTTGACCCACACGCGGCCGTTTGTGGTCACATGGTCATCAAAGGCGCCATTGTCGTTGGGCATCATGATGGAGCCGAGCATGGCGGCCGCGGGATCGTCGGATACGCTTGCTGTACCGCTGTAGTTACCTGTTGGGAACTTGTCAGCGCCGTCATACCATACACCGGTCGGCCACTTGTATTCCTTCTTTGCCGTGATGCTGGCGTTCGACGCCTGCCCACCCTTGATGGTCAACGATGCAGTCTTGTTGAAGTTCCACATGATGGCGCTCATGGCGGCGACATACGCCTTCTGCTTGGCCTCGCTCGTATTATCATACAGCGAATAGCCATTGCCGATTTCATACTGGTTCCAGTTGTTACCGATTTCCTTGTCGCCAGCCCACCAGAACCGCCAACCGTTATTGAATTCGATGTTCTCTTCGCCAGTGACGTTGATGACGATGGATGCGCCGGTGGGAATCTTTTCGAATGCGAAAGACACACCGCCCTTGCCATTGTTGCGCAGTTCTGTAGCGGGAAGGTTGAACACCTGCAGCTTGCTCGTACCGTCGCCTGTGAACTTGATGACTCGTTCATCCACATTGAAGGTGGCCTCGATGATGGTTCGTGTTTTAATATCCCGATTGCTATCGTAGATGGATACCTCACCCGAATTGTACTTGGTGCGCTTGTAGTTGCTCTGGCTGCTGGTTGTGGTGGTATATGTGCCGGTCTCAGGCAAGCCAGCCAACTGATCCGACTGCGTGGCAATCGTTGTGCCGAAACCACTACGGTCTTTCGTCTCGCCACTAATGTTAACGCTCTTCAGAGGATTTGTTTGGTCCCACTGAACATTGCTTTCAACATTGTTGTTGTACACGGACGTCCAGCTCCAATCCGGACCAGGATAATTGGTACCGGGCGTAAGACCGTGCAGACCCATCGCTTCGCTTGCTCCACCGGCGATCTTCGCAGTGTAGTTAGGCTCGCTGGCGCTGTTGGACCCCAACCATCCACGGCCGCGACCAGGAATGTTCTGGTTGTCATTCCAACCGAGAGCGTTGGTGTCGATATTTCGCGCGTCCTTCATGCCACTCATCTGAGAGTTGCTGCCGGCAATCACCAGTGCGTCACCCTCGGTGGGACGGAACTGACCACCGAAGCCGACAATGCCGAAGCGGAAACCGCGGCCACTGTAGTTTACGCCGTTGGGACCATAGTTTGCGCCCCAAGAGTTCTTGACACTGTGGATGGCCAAGCGACCACCGACCAGCGTGGCACCTTCGGCTTCCACGGCATAGGACTGCCCCGGGGTGTTGCCGCCGTTCCCGTAATTCGCCTTCACGCCGGCTGAGGGGTAACCGATATACATATCCTTGCCAACCCATGTGGCGATGCCATTGTCCTGTTCGGCATTGCTGGTGTCGTCACCGAGAGGCTTGTCCTCAGGCACGCAGATGCTACCATTGGCCAATCCGTCATCGGCATTCGCCGCCTTCGGCATCAACGCGGGAACGGCGGTGGCGAACATCATCGCTACCGCCGTGAATGCAGCGAGCAGGCGGGGCTTGGCCGATGTGGCCTCCCCGCGGCCGCTCCCGTGCTTCATCCTCATAGGTTCTTCCCCTTTTGCTCTGTTCTCCCGATCAGGGCAGATCGAGACGCTTCTCTAAAGTTCTCATGGCATTGCGCTCGGCTGGATGCCGCGGTGATTCCGGCTGCAATCCTTCGCAGTCACATCCCTCCTCTAACCGATTAGCAACACCGTCGTTTTTGCATATGTACTGCATTTTACCCGAAGCTGAATAAAATGCACGCATCCTGCAGGTGCTGAATCGCTTAAGACGTACTGCTCAAACGTTTGCATCGGCGTTTCGCCGAAAGGCTTTGGCATGCTGGAAAACACACCAAAGCGCAAGGACCAATTACATCACACCAATCAAAAGGATGGCAACGGTTCCCCTGATTCCTCACCAAGTTTTCACAATCCACCCCGTGCCCGTTGCTCCCCCCTAATGCCATAGCCACGTGCAGATTCCCACCAACTCTCCACAGTTGCGTCACTGGAACCGCGCCCAGTTTCTCATGCCACAGCAGTCGCGCGAGCGAACCCAACCGGCAGCCTATATTTGAATACGTATTCATCCTGCCCATGTGCGCGCCGTACTTGCAGGAGCTTCATTGGCTCGACCAAAGCCGCCGAGGAGATATGGAACAGCGCCTACGCCGTCATTGACGCAAGCGCTGTTTCCTGGAGAACGAGTCGGCGGCAATGTGTGCCTATTGCCGTGCGCCTCGCATAATTCTCCGCCAGGGGGCTACTAGGGGGCCTCCCTTGGCCGTTGTCTCCGTATTGCACTGTAGCGGCCAGCCGCCTGCAGTCCCACCGCCTTCACAGCCTCTGCAAGAAACCTCTACGGCTCCTCCACCAGATCAGGGCGAAATCCCTACTACCCAAAACCTTTCAGAGTCCCAAAACCTCTTGGGGCTCCCCGTATTGCCACGGGAGCCCCAAGATAAACGAGTAGATCGACACATCGATGCATGCCGAACTAGCGCTTCACATCATACCCCATCATCCACGCAGCATCATCGCATTGTGCATCAACGCACGACGGATTTACCTGCCTATCCGTGCAGCTTCGGCGGGTGCTGCACCAAGGCAATACGTATCTGCACCAACACAATACGCATATAGGCGGTAAATCGTGCCGCGTTGGTGGTGTTCTCACCAACGCACGACACAAACCCACCAGCCCACTGCGGAAGCAGTTCCCTAAACCAGCCCAGATCGGCCTACTCTCGTCCACCATCCGCTCCTACCTACCCGCTACGGGTGGTATTTTCGCAGACATGCCCTTCGTAGAGTCGATAACTCGAAAGCACTACCTACGGTATCCCTCTTCTTAATCTCCAGGAACCACTCTGGCGTAAGGCCATGTGACATCCGCATCATAGCGGTATTCAAGGTTCGGCAACGAGCAGTTCATCGCTTCAGCCGCCGCAACAAAATCACCTTCTTCGACTGCGGACTCCACGAGTTCCCATGTGTCTTCCACCACTTTCACCAAGCGTGCACCACCCTTGACGAAATAAGAAGCATGCGGCAAAGGCGAGATGACCTCTTTATACCGACGTTGCCAATCAGACTGAATCTGTTCGAACTCCTGCTTCAGCTCCCCTGTGCGAAGCAATCGTTTAAACGGATTGCCCTCACGTTCGGCAGCAAAGCTCTTCCACTCCGGTTTCGCGCCCACTACACGCAAAGCATATTCACGCCGATCCCGTTCCGTCACTGTACGCAATGACAAGAACGTGTCCCAGATGAGTTTGAGACGCAAATACTTTTTCCCCTCGCCACTCTGTGTCCATATGGACAAACGCGCCTTGTTCGCCCTGACCAACTCTTCTTCAAGACGCTCTGCTATCGCATCCACCGCATCTTCGAGATCTTCCAAATCGTTTCGCAGCCCGTTCACTTCATCTTTGAGTTCGTCCACCCGCTCGTTGAGTTCGCCCATCTGTGCCACCTCTCTAGTCATCAGCTCATCAGATAGTCACATGATATGGGACTACGTGCAAGCCATGACCTTCTCTTCCGCGTAGCTTCCGTGCCGTGGACACCAACGCACGACGGATTTACCTGCCTATCCGTGCAGCTTCGGCGCATACTGCACCAAGGCACGACGCAAACCCGCCAACGCAGCACGCAAACCCGGCTGGCCGCCAGCAGCTACCCGCGCCGCAGCGGCACACCGGCCCCCTCCAGCCGCTGCTTCAGACATTCCAAGTCGTGCAGATCGTCCATCCGGATGCGCACAATCACGTCCACGCCCGCACGCTTGAGCTCCTCGCTGCGTTCGCGTTCATCGTCGATCACACCGGCCGTCCATCATCTGCGGATCCCTGTATTTCACGAGCTCGTCGAGCTCGACCACAACAATCCGACCATCGCGCGTGCGCCACAGAAAATCGACGCGGTACCGTTTGCCCGTCTGCGGATCCGTGAATTCCACCTGCTGGGCGGGCGGCGCGAATCCGCACAGGATCATCGCGGCGAGCGCCCGCGCCTCACCGCCGTTTTCCGCGAACGGCGTGGCGAAGCGGAACACGTTCTGCGCGTTGGCGTTCATCAGTCCTTCGCGCGTGGCGCATGCGATGATCTCCGTGCTGCTCGTGCCGTTGCGCAGCGCGCAGCACATGACTTCCATCGCCGGCATGAACGGTATGCTGTTCGCGCAGACGGCGGCGGTGCGCGCGGGCGTCGTCACCCGCACGCCGCCCACCACGCAGTATTCACCCGAAGCCGACCATAGTCTGTGAATATGCCGGCTGTCTGCATAATTGCCACGCGTATTACACACTATGAGTACCGTGCGCTGCCGCATCGCCGCTCGCACAGTGCGGTAGTCCACCCACATGCCGTGCGCATGGTTGCGGCAGTGCGCGGTACCCAGATCAGTCGGCGAGTTGGTTTTCAGGACACCCGGGCACCCTCGCCTGCATCTTCTATTCTCCTCTCCTTCCTGCATCCCTCTTTCAGAGCATTGTCATCTTCAGCCACCCAAACCATGGCTTTCGTCCGCGAGACCCGATTCAGTGTTTGTGGATAGGTGGCGTGTCGTCCACTTATCCACATTTTCCGCCAAACCTGCGGTGGTTACAGTTCAAAACCTTTATAGTCGCGGTCATGAATACAACATCAACATCGCCAACCCTCCCATATGGAACAGCAGCCACAGCCCGGGATCCCACACATGCGTCAGCTGCGGTTCGACACACACGGCGTTCGGCATGCCCCCATTGGGGCCTAGACCCCCGTGAGCCATGAAGAACGAATCCATATCGCTGGATGTGCTGAGCCAGCGCGCAAGCGACCGCAGACAGTGTTGCCAAGAAGCCGAGAGCCTTTGCCAACGGCAATGCGCGTGCGTGTTCACCCTCACCACGGCATTGTTGCTCCAAGGCATTGAGGTACCGGCCATCGATGTGCGCAAGCATCTACGTCTGGGCGAAGGCGTGCTGCAGATTGCCGTGGGTCCGGACGAATACAAGCCGAGGGATCATGTACGCGTCAATCGGCGCAAGCGCGCCAAATCAAAGGGTCTCCCCTACGCGTTCTTTGCGAGCGGCGTGCCGTTGGACACGGTGGAGGTGGCGCCCGGAATCACCTGCACCACGCCCATATTCACGTGGTTCCTTTTCGCCACGCGGCTCAGTTTGGAGGAATTGGTGGTGTTGGGAGACGCCCTGCTGCGGCGCAACGTGCTCCACGAACGCTACACGTTGCAAGACTTTGAAGACATGCTCGTGCATATTGGGCACTGCGCCCGCAATCCGCGCAGCGGCCGGACGCGAGCGCCACGAGGCATCACGGCATGCCGCAAGGCATTGGTACTGATGCAGGAACACACGGACTCTTCCACCGAAACACGATTGAGGTTGATGCTGGAGCGCCACGGCCTGCCACGCCCCACAGTAAATCACATGGTGCAGCTTCCGGATGGTGGCGTGGTCTTCATGGACATCGCTTTCGTGGGTGCCCGGGTCGATGTGGAATACGACGGAAAACACCATGAACAGCAATGGGAGGCAGATGCGCAGCGACGGTTACGCATCGAATCGGCCGGATGGGATTACGTACAGGTGGTGAACTGCAGCATGCGCTCCGAAGATGGGCAACGCATGGTGGCGGAAGTGGTGGCCCGGCACATCGAGGATCGGACAGGCATCAACTATCTGCGGACAACGCCTTTCACCCTTGAACAACTGGCCGATCGGCGCCGCTCACTCTGGAAAACGGCGCCCTAATACCTCTTTCCAGAACCTATCTCGCTTACGAGAGTGCCCTAATCTGGCCACCTCCAAGTATGGGGCCACAGAATTGGTGAAATGACGGCATTTCACAGAGGTCATACTCGAGGGTAGACCGATTAGGGCACTCTCATAAGCGAGATAGACAACACAAAGGGCTCTGAACGCGATATTTGCAGCGTTCAGAGCCCTTGATGCATTAGTCAGGCGCGTTACTCGGCGGTTTCGGCCTCGGATTCGGACGAATGCTCGGTGGATTCCGCATCCGGCTGCGATTCCGCTTCCTCGGCTACGGATTTAGTGGCCGGCTGTGCTGCTGCCGCTTCCTCGGCGTTGGCATCAGAAGCATCCACAACCGTTTCATCTGCGGTTTCCGCGACTTCTGGCTCCACAGTGACCTCGACGGCCTCGGTGGGCTCGGACTCCGCTGAATCCTTGGCGGTCCCGGCAACCTTGGCATCGCCTTCGGCGTCCACAGCGGCCTCAGTGGCCTTGATCTGCTCGGCTTCGGCGGTTTCCTCGATGTGTTCGATCTGCACCTCGAGTTCCTCAGCCTGCTTGGCGGCGGCCTCCGCCTCCTCCTCGGCATTGTTCGCGGCCACGGCGGCCGCCGCGATCTGCGCGAGCTTCGCCTTCACCGCGGCGGAAGACCCCTTCGGCGCATGCACGGCATGTGCTTCCGTGCCATGGCCATGCTTGTTGGTCTTGACGAACGGGTCGCCGCCCTTGAGCGCGTACGGATCGTCGTATTCCTTGGAGATCGTGGGTTCGTCGTGCACAATGAACCCACGGCCCTTGCACGCCGGGCATTCCTCGGAGAACGCCTCCACAAGCCCCTGACCGATGCGCTTGCGCGTCATCTGCACCAAGCCCAGCGATGTGACCTCGGCCACCTGGTGCTTGGTGCGGTCGCGCGCCAGGCATTCGAGCAGGCGCCGCAGCACCAGGTCGCGGTTGGAGGGCATGACCATATCCACGTAATCAATCATGATCATGCCGCCGATGTCGCGCAGGCGCAGCTGGCGCGCGATCTCCTCGCTCGCCTCGAGGTTGCAGCGCGTCACGGTCTCTTCGAGCGACTTGCCCTTGCCGATGAAGCGGCCGGTGTTCACGTCGATTGTGGTCATGGCCTCGGTGCGGTCGATCACAATGGAGCCGCCGCTCGGCAGGTACACCTGGCGTTCCATGCCCTTGCGCAGCTGCGAGTCGATCTGCCACTTGTCGAACACATCCTTGCCCTCATGCTCGGCCGGGTCCCACTTCTCGAGCTTCTCGCGCAGGTCGGGGGCCATGGTCTCGAGGTATTCCTCGATGCGCGTGTACACGCCATCGCCCTCCACGATCATCTTGCGGAAGTCGTCGTTGAAGATGTCGCGCACTACGCGGATCGCCATGTCCGGCTCGCCCTGCAGGAGCTTGGGGCGCTTGCCGTGCTTGAACTCCTCACGCTTGGCCTGGATCTGCTCCCACTGGTGTAGCAGCATCTCCAGATCCTTGGTGATCGCCTCCTCCGAGGCCCCCTCAGCCGCGGTGCGGATGATCACACCCATGTCCTTCGGTGCGATCTTCGAGACGATCGACTTGAGGCGGCTGCGCTCACGGCTGCTGAGCTTGCGGCTCACACCGGTCATGCCACCGGACGGCACGAGCACCAGGAAGCGGCCGGCGAGCGTCACTTGGCTCGTCAGGCGCGCGCCTTTGTGGCCGATCGGGTCCTTGGTGACCTGCACAAGCACCGGGTCGCCGGAGCGGAACGCGAGTTCGATGCGACGTGGCTGGCCGTCGAGGCGCGTGGAATCCCAGTTCACCTCGCCCGCATACAGCACGCCGTTGCGTGCCTGGCCGATGTCGACGAACGCGGCTTCCATGCTCGGCAGCACGTTCTGCACGCGGCCCAGGTAGATGTTGCCCACCGTGGCGACTTCCTGGATGTCGGAGACGTAATGCTCCACGAGCACGTTGTCTTCGAGCACGGAGATCTGCGTGTGGCGGTCGCGCTGGCGCACCACCATCAGGCGGTCCACGTTTTCGCGGCGCGCCAGGAAGTCCTGCTCGAGCAGCTGGTTCTGGCGGCTGCGCTCGCGGCGATTGTCGCGGCGGCGCTGCTTCTTCGCCTCGAGGCGCGTGGAGCCCTCCACATCGGCGATTTCGTCGATGTACTGCTGCTTGCGCGAGCGGCGGGTTGTGGTCTCCTCCTCCGCGTTCTTGCCGTTGCGGCGGCGGCGACGGCGGCGCGTGACCGTAGTCTCCTCGTCGTCTTCGGAGCTGGACTCGGTGGTCTCCTCGTTCTGCTGCTCCTCGGCGGCCTCGTGGTCGGCGCGGCGCCGACGGCGGCGACGGCGCACGGTCGGCTCGCCGTCCTCGCCCTCCTCGCTGCCGCTGTTGAGGTCCGCTTCCACGATGGCCTCGGCCTCTTCGTCGTTTTCATGCTTGCGCTTGCGCTTGGCGTTGCGGGCGATCGCCTCGTCGATCGGCGCATACGTGATGTCGTCGAGCACCAGATCCTCTTCGATCTGCTCCACTTCGGCGGCGGCGCGGCGCTCCTGCGCGTTCATGCGGCGGTTGGAGCGTCGACGCGACGTGGACTCGTTGATGTCTTCCACATCGTCGAAATCGGCGTCATAATCGACCGGCGTACGGCGGCGGCCACGGCGCGATTCGCCGGCCGCCGGCTTGGTGGCCTCGGCCGACTCGTCGCCCTTGCGGCCGCGAGTGCGCCGGCGACGGCGCGTGGTGTGCTCGTCGGATGATTCGTTGGATTCGTCGGTTTCGTCCGTCTCGTCGTCGGCGTGCTTGGGGCGCTGCGGGATGACGGGCTCCTGGAACAGCAGCGACGTCATGGGTCGGGCCGCCGCATGGTGGCGGCGCGACTGATGCGCCTCATGCTCCTCAGGTTCGGCCTGCTCTTCGCCGTCAAGCGAATCAAGCGCGTCGGTTGTGCGGCTCTCCTCGCTCGGTTCCGGCGCAGCGGCCGCGCGGCGACGGCGTCGCGTGGTGCGCGCCGGTTCCTCGGCCGGCTCGCTCGCGTGCTCACCGGCATCGGCGCCCTCATCGGCCGCGGCGGCCTTGGTGCTGCGGCGACGCGTGCGGCGCGGTGTCTCGGTCGCTTCGGTGGTTTCGCTGGCAGTGGAACGGCGGCGCGAGCGCGTCGTCTTGCGCGCGGGCTCGGCCTGCTCGGCGGCGGCCGACGACTCGTCCTCAGCCGGGGTCTCGGCACCCTCGGCGGCGGGCGCCGCGGTCAGCGCGTGCACCGGCTTCGACGCGGGCAGCGCGGTGGGCGGCTCCTTGAAGAGCGGGCCGTGCTCCTCCACTTTGAGCTCCACCGTGGCGCCGGCGGCACCGGCCCCGCGCACCACGCGGCGGCCTGTACGGCGGCGGCGCGGTGCGGCCGGCTGCTCGTTGGCTGATGAGGAATCGGTATTCGATGCGGTTTCGAGTGGCTCGAAACCCTGTTCTGTCTGTTCGGGCACAATGCTCCTACTGGTGGCGCCGTGCTGCAATCCTGGCGCACTCGTCCTGGCCCCATGCGGCCTCACACCATACTCTCACCATGGCCGCGCCGTGACGGCGCCCGCTGGAAGCAATCCAAAAGTCAAATCATGCGGCAACGGACACCGGCGCTCGCGAAACTGATCACGCAGTTCGTCGCGAGGGGATCAACGCTGTCGGATGGAGGGCGATGTTGCAGATATCGCCCTCTCTAGTATTGCACAACTCATGGTCGATGCCGCGCCGCCACGCAAAATCATTCACGGGCGTAGCGGCGCGGGCGCGCGGGGTGCGTCAGTCGAGCCAGTCGATGAGGATGCCGGCCATCAGCGTCAGGTCGGAATTCGGCACCTGCTCGTTGTTTTTGTGGGCGAGCAGCGGACTGCCGGCGCCCAGATTCACTGCCGGCACACCGAGCTGCGAAAAGCGCGCCACGTCGGTCCAGCCAAGCTTGGCGAGCGGCTGGCGGCCGGTGCGCTCCTCGACGAGTTTGACGAGCGACTGCACGAGCGGATCGCTCATGCCCGGACGTGCCGACGGCGATTCGTCGCACATCTCGATGTCGAAACCGTGGAAGAAGCCGCCGGTGGCGGGGTGTTCGCCATTGCCGAGCTCGGATTCGGCGCCTTCGCCGATCATGAGTGCCTTCGCTTCGGCAAGCGTCTTGTCTGGTGCGAAGCGGTAGTTCACATGCACGCGGCATTCGGACGGGATGACGTTGGTGCCGTTGCCGCCCGAGATCAGCGTGGCGTTAAGGCCTTCCTGGTAGATGAGGCCGTCCACATCCACGGCCTCGTCCTTGTGCGCGACGAGGCGGTCGAGGATCTCGGCGGCCTTGTGGATCGCGTTGTCGCCCATCCATGCGCGCGCCGAATGCGCGGCCACGCCGTTCGCTATCACGTCAAAACGCATTGTGCCGTTGCAGCCGGCCTCGATGCCGCACGACGTGGGTTCACCGATGATCGCGAAATCGCCCTGGATCCAATCCGGGTGGTCTTCGACGACACGGCCCAGACCGTTGTATTCGGCGGCTACCTCCTCGTGGTCATAGAAGACGAAGGTCAGGTCCATCTTCGGGTCGGTCAGCGTGGCCGCGAGGTAGAGCAGCACCGCGTCGGATGCCTTCATGTCGGTGGCGCCGCGCCCCCACATCACCGGCGTGCCCGGGTACATCTCGGCCACGTCCTTGTCGATGAGCGGGTCGCCGGGGGCGAGCCACTTCGGCGGGAAGTTGTCGAGCACCGGCACTGTGTCGAGGTGCCCAGCCAAGATCACACGGTTCTTGCGCCCCAGATCGGTGGACGCCACAACCGTGTCGCCGTCACGGTGCACCTGCAGGTGCGGGTAGCGCTTGAGGAAGCGCTCCACGCGGTTGGTGAGCGGGCCCTCCGCGTCGCTCACCGAATAGACAGCCATGATCTGGCCGAGCAGCGAGTCGAGGCCGTCCTGCATGGAGGCGGCCGGGTCAAGCACGATCTCGCGCGGCTCGATGTCGAGTGACTTGGACTGCGCGGAGGGCAGGTATTTCTTGGGATTGGTTTGGGTGTTTCGCGTGGCCATGTGGCATCTCCCGTGTGAAGTATCGAATCTGCGCAATATGGTAGTCACAGGTAGTCACAGGGCATGAGCAGGGTCAGGAGCGGCATGGCTGGATTGTTGGATGCGATGCAGGGATTCGCCGTGATCGGCATCGTGATCGCGGTGGGGTATGTGGCCGCGCGCATGCGTGTGGGCGGTTCGCAGGCGCAGATGGTGCTCAACCGCATGAGCTTCTTCGTGGCCACGCCATGCCTGATCTTCAGCATCCTTTCACGCGAGCGGCTCACCACGCTCCTGCACCCCTCGATTGTGGTGGCGTTCGTGGCCGCGCTCACCGTGGGCGCGCTGTTTTTGCTGTGCAACCGGCTGTGGTTCCACCTGCGCGCGCCCGATGCGGCGATCGGCGCACTCGGCGCGCTGTATCTCAACTCCAATAACATCGGCCTGCCGGTCGCCACGTACATCCTCGGCAATCCCGCGCTCGTGGTGCCGATCGTGATGATGCAGTGGCTCATCTTCATGCCCGCCGGGCTGGCGGCGCTCGACGCCACCACGCGCGGCACGGTCTCGGTGCGCGCGATGGTGCTGCAGCCGCTCAGACAGCCGATCCTGATCGGCAGTGTGCTCGGCGTGATTGTCTCGGCAATCAATGCGCGCGTGGGGTTCGACGTGGTGCCGGCGTTCGTGCGCAACCCGATCGGCATGATCGGCGACGCGGCCGTGCCGATGATCCTCATGGCGTTCGGCATGTCGTTGCGCGGCGCGCGCCCGCTCGGCAGCAGGTCGGGCCGCGCGGCCGCACTGACCGTGGTGGCGCTCAAGAACCTGGTGATGCCGGCCGTGGCCTTCGCCATGGCCTACTGGGTCATGGGATTCCGCGGGCCTGTGCTGTACGCGTGCGTCGTGCTCGCCGCGCTGCCGACCGGGCAGAACGTCTACAA
>SKEM01000533.1_pt1 | contig 24691 bp, 27 predicted proteins | sample 4826731 | NCBI WGS metagenome assembly SKEM01 (sample SAMN11008809, study PRJNA524170) | human gut metagenome | biome: Human fecal sample; material: Feces; isolation source: fecal sample from pouch patient p37 | host: Homo sapiens | place: Israel: Tel-Aviv | collected 2015-07-27
AAATAAATATTTTTATGTGATTGGTGTTAAAAAAAGCTAAGATAAGGGTGATAAATAAATTTTGATAAATTTGTTTAAAAGAAATGAATTTATTATTCCTGATCACACCCCATACGGTCAGCAGCGATGATTTTATAGCCATTTATAAACTACTATTTCATTGGATTTTATTTATCAATTTTTATAGAAAGGAGCAGAGTTTTTTTACTTTGTTAGCTAAGTTTAGGGGTATCATTTGAATTATTTAATTTACTTTATAGCTACTTTTCTTCCTTTATCAAATTGATTAAATTGCTTGGATTCATATCACTAATACTTTTAACCTAGTAATTCTCTTTTAGCGTTTCTCATTATTCTTAGAAGCGCTGTTGTTTGATCCAAAAATAGAATATTCATTAATACGCAATTACAAAGCAATCTCTATATTTAAGCTTTCTAATCAAAAAGCAACCTCAGCGTCATCCTTTGACCTCGAGATTGCTTTTTATTTGATTACTGATTTCCAGTTAATTTCCGACGGACTAACGTTGGGTCAGCCTTTCCTGGATTCAATTCGACCAGTTTCCCCGATCCACTGTAAATAATCCATTCTGCTAAGTTAACAATATGGTCTCCAGCGCGTTCTAAATTCCGGATAACGGCCAAATAGCTTTCATAGGCTTTTACATCTTCGCCACCTTTAACCAGTGCTTTCATGATTTCTTTTTGTAATTTCACATAAAGTAAATCAACTTTCAAGTCCTCGTTAGCAACCTCATAGGCAACCTGCTCATCAGTATAGACATAAGCATCAAGGATTCGTTCAAGCATTTTGCGAACAATCATCATCATCTGTTCAATTGGCTGTTCGATGTCTTCATGATGTTCAAATTTACTTAAGGTAATCGCAGCGCGGGCAATATGGGTGGAATAGTCTCCTAATCTTTCGATATCAGTACTAGCTTTTAAGATACTGATAATTTTCCGAAAGTCGGTTGCAACCGGGTTTTGCAATGCCATTAGCTTCAACGCCTGTTTTTCCAAATGAATTTCTTCATCGTTAATCTTTGTATCAGTTGTTAAAACCTTATCTGCTAAGTCCGCATCATGATCCGTAAATGCCTTTGTTGCTTGATAGATCTGCTCACTAGCGTCAATTCCCATTTCCATGAAGTGGCTCCGCAGCCGTTTTAATTCATCGTCAAAAATTGCTCCCATGTTTTCACTCCTAACCAAATTTTCCGCTAAGGTAATCCGCCGTTTGTTGTTGTTGAGGATTCATAAAGATATCTGTCGTCTGGTTAAATTCAATTAATTTTCCTTGGTGCATAAAAGCTGTCCAGTCTGCTGAACGTGATGCTTGCTGCATATTATGGGTAACCATAATAATCGTAAATTTCTCTTTTAATTGTACTAAAGTATCTTCAATTTGCGAAGTCGAAACTGGGTCAAGAGCACTTGTTGGTTCATCCATCAAGATAATTTCTGGTTGAACTGCCAGCGTCCGCGCGATACAAAGCCGTTGTTGCTGGCCTCCTGATAAGGCGAGCGCACTTTCTTTTAAGTGATCTTTGACTTCTTCCCACAAAGCAGCCTGACGCAAACTCTCCTCTACTCGTTGATCAAGGATTTGCCGATCCTTTACTCCGGCAAGCCGTAATCCATAAATAACATTCTCATAGATTGATAAGGGGAACGGTGTCGGTTGTTGAAAGACCATGCCAATTTGTTGACGAATCCGGTAAACATTAACTTTAGGCTGGTTAATATTCAAGTCATGAAAATTAATTTCACCTTTGACCGTTGCTAAGTCATCGTTCATCCGGTTAAGACTTCGTAACAATGTTGACTTTCCTGAACCAGAAGCCCCAATCATTGCCGTAATCTTATTGGCCGGAAATTTCATTGAAACATCATGAACAACGTGTTTGTCACCATATAATACTTGTAAATTTTTCACTTCAAGAGCAACTGAATTTTCCATTCTTTTATCCTCACTTTGCAAGTCGTCGCTTAATTAAATAACCAATATATCTAGCTAATAGGTTAAAGATTAAAATTGTTAGAATCAAAACCGCTGCTGAACCATTTGAAACAGCACGGGCATCTGGAACCAATCCCTCACTGTTAACTTTCCAGATATGGACAGCTAAAGTTTCGGCTGGTCGTAATGGATTTAAGAAACTGGTAGGACTAAATGGGTTCCAATCGGTATAGCTAATTGCCGGTGAACTCTGCCCGGCCGTGTAGATTAAGGCAGCAGCTTCCCCAAAGATACGGCCAGCACTTAGGATCGTTCCAGTAATAATTCCCGGTAAAGCAGCCGGTAAAACAATTTTAGTTGTTACGCGCCACTTTGACATTCCTAATCCCAATCCGGCCTGGCGTTGAAGATAAGGAACTTGGCAAAGGGCGTCTTCACATGCCCGCGTTAAAATCGGCAAGTTCAAAATTGTTAATGCTAGTGCCCCCGCAAGTAAGGAGAAGTCTAACCCCCATTGCAAAACAAAGACTAAGTAACCAAATAATCCCACTACTACTGATGGCAATGAACTTAAAACTTCAATCGCCAAGCGTAATAAGTTTGTCCACCGATTATCTGGTGCATACTCACTTAAGTAAATGGCAGCACACAATGCTAAAGGAATCGAAACGATTAATGTTAAAACAACCAGGTAAAGAGAATTAAATAATTGATCACGAATCCCCCCACCACTTCTAAATGATTCAGCGCTTGACGTTAAGAAATGCCAAGAAATATGGGGAATTCCTGATAGTAATAGGTACGCTAACAAGGCAAATAAAACTAACCCTACTAAACCGGTTAAAGTTAAAATAATCACGGTTGCCAACCGATCTACTTTTTCTGGACGCATTATTTTACCCCTTTCCGGCTAACGAGCCGCATTAAAAGATTGAAGGCCAAGGACATTACTAATAGAATTAAAGCTAAGGACCAGAGTGCATTGTTTGAGATCGTCCCCATGACTGTGTTTCCAATTCCGGTAGTCAAAACACTAGTCAAGGTTGCCGCTGAATGCATCAATCCCGTTGGCATTACCGTCGTGTTTCCAATTACCATTTGGACTGCTAAGGCCTCACCAAATGCCCGAGCCATCCCGAATACCATTGCAGTTAAAATCCCGCTTTTAGCACTCGGAATAATCACCCGCGAAATCGTCTGCCAGCGAGTTGCCCCCAGCCCTGCAGACGCATTGCGATATTGTTTAGGAACCGCCCTAAAACTATCAATTGTCATCGAGGTCATTGTTGGTAAAATCATCAAAAACAATACACAAGTAGCAGCGAGAATCCCAAAGCCAGTGCCGCCGAAAATGCGACGTAAGAAGGGAACGATTACTGTTAAACCGACATAGCCATATACGACGGATGGAATTCCGACTAATAATTCAATGGTCGGTTGAAGAAACTTATATGCGGTTGATGGCAAAATCTCTGTGATTGCAATAGCTACTACTAAGGCAAGCGGCAAAGCAATTACTCCTGACAAAAGAGTAACGCTAAAAGAAGTAGCGATCATCGGTAAGGCCCCGAATACATGATCACTTGGCCGCCATTTAATCCCACTTAGAAAATCCCACAATGAATAGTGATTGCCAGTAAAGAGGGCAATTCCTTTCCAAGTTAAAAAGATTAAGATCGTTGCCACTAGTCCCCCAATTAAAGTAATTGCAAGATAACTAATTACTTTCCCTGAGGCTTCCTGCTTACTTTCAACCGAGGGCTGTGTCAAACGTTGTCGTAAGTCTTCCATCGTACTATTTCCTTTCAGTTACTTTCCCAGTTGGTGTTTTTTCAACTTTCATATCATGAATGCTAATATAGTGAGCTTCTGTTACAAGCGTCTTTTGAACTTTCTCGCTTTGCATATACTTAATGAAATTTGCAGTTGATTGGGATGGCTGTTTTTGCGTATACATGTGCTCATATGACCATAATGGCCACTTATTAGTCGTAATGTTATCAGCAGTTGGCGCTACTCCATCAAGGCTAACTGACTGAACTTGGTCATTAAGATAAGCAAATGCAATATAGCTGATTGCCCCTGGTGTATTTCTAATAATTTCTTTGACTGTCCCGTTTGAATCTTGTTCTTGAGCATTTACTGCCTGCATCCCCGGTTTCAATACCGTCTGTTCAAACGCAACCCGTGTTCCGCTCCCATGAGCACGATTAATAACTGTAATTGGCAAATCAGGTCCGCCAACTTCTTGCCAATTCGTAATTTGACCAGTAAAAATTTGTTGAAGCTGTTTCATTGTTAAATTCTTAATGCCAAGCTCTTCATTAACAATTGGTACTATTCCCGAAACAGCAACAATATTATCATCTAATTTATTGGCATTAATTCCATCTTGCTGGTCAGCAAAGATATCAGCAGATCCGATGTTTACTGCTCCTGCTTGTACCTGACTAAGACCGGTTCCTGAACCTCCACCCTGCACAATAATGCTGGTTTGGGGATGCTTAGTCCGGTAATCATTTGCAACTGCTTCAGCTAATGGTTGAAGAGCTGTTGAGCCGACAATGGTAATTTTTTCTTGTGATGGTTGTTGCTTAGCGAGTACCCATGACCCACCTAACCAACAAACTATTGCGACGATAACAACCCCGATAATCGTTTTTTTCATTACTATTCCTACCTGTTTATTAGTTGTTTTCATATATTTCGTATGGTACAAATAGAGAATAGCAAGTCGATGTAAATTTTTAATCTTTGTAACGTAAAGGTTATGTAAATTTTGGAGAAAGTATTATGACCAATAAATTTTTGCTAATGAGCCAGCAAGACGATCTCGTCCAACAGTTACAAGCTATTTGTAAAAAAGAACACTGGACCTATGAGCTCGTGACTACTCCGACTGGCTTAGTAGTAGCCTTAGAAAAAAATCAAATTAGCGGAATTTGGTGGGATATGACGGAAGTAAGCTTAGACACCACGATTGCTACCATGACCCTCATTCGGTCGCAAGTTCAAGGACCAATTACCGTTTTTGTTTCTCGCCTTACGGAACGCATTCAACGGAAATTATACCGGGCACATGTTGATGATGTGATTGCATTTCCTCTCCTTCCCAGTGTTTTTCGCCCCTTAATTCAGCAACGCTTGTGGACTTACCACTATCCACAGATGCATTCATTAGCTGATGATAATACAACCAAAAATGACCCAGTAATAACTACTGGATCATGGGAAATTAATCAAGAAACCTATACTGTTACTAAAAATGATAAAACAATTGCTTTAACACCCAAGGAATTTCAATTACTTTCTTACTTAGTTGATCATAAAGGACAGGTATTAAATCGGGATCAACTCGTTAATGGGGTCTGGGGGTATGATATTCTTGATACTTCACGGATCGTTGACATTCACATCAGTCACCTCCGAGATAAACTTGAAGATGACTCTCAACACCCTACTCATCTTCTCACAGTACGGGGATTTGGCTATAAATTTGTTTAAAATAATCATAACCACCCGTCAAACGGGTGGTTATGATTAGTGTAATTAATTTGATTTATTTTTTATACGTGTAGAGTTTAGTAAAACTAAATATACTGTTCAACCGTATTTCGATACTTTAATAGTTCTGTTTGATCCATGGAAGAATCAGGGAGAACAACTTGAGCGCTATCATTGCCACCGTTTTCATCCATTTGTTGACGTCCCCATACTCCCAAAGACATAACGAGACGGGCAAATTCTTGACCACCTTCCGTGAGAACAAAGCAACCAGCTTCTTTAATCGGACTGATCAAATATTTGGTTTGCAGTTCCTCAATTATTGTTATCAATTGATTATCATAAATATTAGTCAACAATTCATGTAATTCATCAAAGTCTAACGGTTTTATTCCTAGCCAGAAAATAGCTTTAGAGTAATCACTATTGTGCAAAAGGCTTAAAGAATAAGTAATGCCATGATTAGTTTCTTGATTCATCATTAACCCACTCTCGCGTACAAAATATTGTAATATTCATCACAAATTATAACATGAGGAAAAAGCAATCTCAAAAGAACCCCCCTATTTATTTATCAGATTATTAATCTTAAAGACACTTTTATAAATAAAGTCAATTTATACAATGAAATCGCTATCAATAACATTATATTGTATATTTACTTTTTAGTAAAATTTGTGCCTCTTTTATTCCAAAGAAATGTGATTTAGGACTACTCATCTTATGAGCGATCAATATTTGTTGCGCTTGTTCACACTGTACTTTTGCTAACTCATTTGGCTGGAATATTTGCAGATAGAATGATAATTGCCGTAATTTAATCGCTAACTGGCTCCGCGCCTTCGTCAAAGTCACATCCTTAAACTGCTTATAATCATGAATCATGAAACGAGTTTTCCGGCGCTGTAAAGCATAGTTAATTGAATTGCTCTTAATCCGGTGAAGATCTTGAACTGTGAGGCCGTGTTGACGAAGAAGATAATTAAACATCGTAATCTGCTGGTCGACTTGTCGCCAATCCGTTGCAATATCATCTCGTAATTGTGTAATCTCTTCTTTGGTAAGACGGTGGGTAACTCCTTGTTTTAATTGGTGATATAAGGTTTGCAGATCTTGATAATCGCGTTGGTGGAGTGGAAGGTCAACCTGACTAAATAAGTTGCATCGCTGGTAAAGGATCGTCCCTTCGTGGTTCTTAAATCCCTGCTGGGCAACAACAAACTGGAATATCTTTTTTGGAAAACGCCGACCAGCTTGATAAGCCAACAGAATACTATCCATATACAGGTTAATCTCATTAATTCCTGCCTGGATCTCCCTCGCGACTTTGTGGGGAATGCTTGCATGCTGCTGAAAATGAGAGATGCCCAAAAATAGTTGCCGACCAGTTGTCCGCGAACGTAAGATAAATTGATTCTTTAAACGCCGACCACAATCACAATAGAGGTTGTCGCCAGGATGATCATGTTGTCGCTGATACCATGGGTCAATTACCATCCCCTGGAACTCCCAATCAGTCTGTTTAAGATAATGGTGGGTATGAAAACGCGATAGCATCGCATAACGTGTAAACTCACTCAACGACTGCACCTGATTGGCCGTTAAATGTTGTAAAATATCTTCTCGCTGTTGACGGGTCAACGCAATGATTTTGTCCATCCTCTCATTCCTCCCATTAAAAATACTGTATTACTATATCAGAACAAATGTTTGATTTCAAATTGTCTATTTAATCCTTTTCTGGTAAAATATTTAACTATAAGGAGTGATATTATTTGGATTTAGACATACAGCCCGTGAGGTTGAGTTTAAAAGAATATAAACAAGTTAAACAATTATATATGCGCGCATTCCCGAAATACGAGCGAGAACCGTGGACGTGGTTGCTCATCAAGAGTAAGTATCAACGCGCTAACTTTATGGCCTTCTATGACCAGGAACAGTTTGTTGGATTTGCTTACGTTATTCACAGTCACGGTATGCATTATATTTTGTACCTCGCAGTTAATGATCAAATCCGTTCTCAAGGATACGGGACACGGATTATTAATGAACTTCGTCGCCTTTACCCTGAGGATTCGCTAGCCTTGGACGTTGAGCAGCCTAATCCCCAAGCGGCAAATAACCAGCAGCGGTTACGACGACTTAAATTTTATCGGCGCAATGGCTTTTTCCCAACTCCAAAACTTTTTAAAGAGGAAAAAGTCACATTCCAAGTTTTAGCAACCAATAAAAAAATCAACCAACGAAAGATTGATAAGGCCTTCGAGTGGTTCTCATGGCCGCTTGGTTGGTTGATTCAATAAATGTTTCAATTTTACTAGTTTGAGGCTGTTGAAAAAAGCTTTTTTGCTTTTTCAACAGCCTTTTTTACTGTCAAGAAAATAAGGTTTACAAAAGTGTTACAATTTATGTAAGCGAATACATAAAGGAGTGATAACATTGGTAGAACCATTATTTTTAAATCCAGTCTTTCATGAGAAAATTTTTTTGGGAGGGGCGACACCTTGCAACTGATTTCAGTTACCAAATTCCAGAAGGGACAATTGGGGAGTGCTGGGCAATTTCTGGCCATCCTCATGGGCCAAATATCATCACCAATGGTCAATACAAAGGCCAACTATTGTCAAAAGTTTATCAGCAACATCCTGAGCTGTTTGGTAATCCACGCTCTTCTGTTTTTCCATTATTAACAAAGATTCTTGATGCTAATGCTAGTCTATCAATTCAAGTTCATCCCGACGATGCTTACGCCGAAGAACATGAGCACGAACTAGGTAAAACAGAGTGTTGGTATGTCATTCATGCAGAACCTGGAGCTTATTTAACATACGGCCATACCGCAAAAAACGCGCGATGAGCTTATTAAGATGATCAATAATCATCAATGGTCAAAACTTTTTAGTAAAAAGCCAGTAAAAACGGGGGACTTTGTCTATGTGCCAAGCGGAACCATCCATGCCTTAAACAAAGGAATTATCGTCTTAGAAACCCAGCAAAGTTCTGATACCACTTATCGGATCTACGACTATAACCGTCGAGATAAAAAACAGGTCAGCTACGCCAGCTTCATTTAAAACAAGCAAAAGACGTGACAACAGTGCCATTTACTGAGCCACAAATTAACCCCCGCATCGTCCATAATGATAGTTCAATAATTACTACTTTAATTTCTCAACCTGACTCACCATTCTTTACCGTCTACAAGTGGGAGATCAATGATTAAACCAGCTTGACCTGGTAAAGAAATTGGGCGCTACTGAAACAATTAATAACACGGCTGAAGATCCCGTCAAAGCAATTAAGGAAATCGTTCCGCGTGGTGTAACTTATGCAATCGATACTACCAGAAACACCGGTGTAATTAAGTCAGCAATTGATAGTCTTGCCACCGCTGGAGAATGTGTCCTCTTAGGAGTTTGCGGCGATATTACCTTAAACTTAATGAATGATATCTTATCAGAATCTAAGAAAATCTCTGGGGTTGTCGAAGGAGATAGCAATCCCCAAGAGTTTATTCCTCAACTAGTTAAGTACTACAAGCAAGGCAAGTTCCCCCTTGATAAGCTTGTTAAGTACTACGATTTTGCTGATATTAACCAAGTTATCGCTGACTCAACAAACGGAAAGGTTATTAAGCCAATCATCAAAATTGATCCTGAATTAGCTAAATAATTAGGTGAAGTGTTTTTATGAAAGTAATTTTTGTTTGCCTTGGTAATATTTGCCGCTCACCAATGGCGGAAGCAATGTTCAAAAAAATGGTTGCAGAAGCTGGCCTTACTGATCAAATTACTATTGATTCAGCCGGAACAAGTAACATTGCAGAAGGTTCACCTGCTGATAGTCGAACAAAAGCCATTCTCGATAAATATCACATTAAAGACGACGGAATGATTGCCCGTCAATTGCAGGACAGGGATTATTATGATGCCGATTATATTATCGCAATGGATCAGATGAATGTCCGGGACGCAAAAGATATGGCACCAGCTGGGTTAGAAAATAAGGTTCATGGAATCTTTAAAGCTACCCCAGGAAAAGAAAATTGCTATATCGTTGACCCCTGGATCACTCACCGATTCCAAGATACCTATGATAGCTTAAGTGAAGCTCTCCCCAATTGTCTTGCTAAGCTAAAGAAGGAAATTAAATAACTGTTTATCAAAAAACACGCCTGAAAATTTCAGCCGTGTTTTTTCTTTTATTGGTAATTAAGATCGTCAAACTTCTTATCAGCGTTTTGTTGCGCCATATCCTTTGATTGGTAGTAAACAGCATCTACCCAATTTCCGGCACCCCCGGCTGATACAAGAACTTTAACCTGCTTTCCATCGATTGTTTCGGTCTTAACAGTATATGATGAACCGTCACCGGCATTTTGAACCCAACCACGGATATTTAACCATCGTGATCCATCCATGTTAAAGAAGCTGGCTTTCCCCCAGTTCTTAGTAGCGTTTTGGATTTCTTCGTTAGTATAGTTATCCTCGTCTTCACCCCACTCAGAATCCTGTTTAAAGAGTTGAGTTGTTGTACTGCTATTCTCGCCACTGTAGGTAAAGGTATGAGGACCAAATGTTATTGTTGAATCAGCATCATTATCTGCTGAATACCATGTTCCCTGCATTTCACTTGGAATATCAATAGTACCACTGCGGCCATACTTATGATCATTGCCAGAATTACTGGTGCTTGCTGAGGAATTGCTATCCCCACTGCGCTTATCGACTACCTGTGCCTTAGCAGCTAAGTCATTAACGAGCTTTCCCTGACCTTCTTGATTAACATAATTGGCCATTTCTGACTTTGAGATTGTGGCGAGTTTAGTACTCTTTTGATTTTCCTTGACATTTTGGTAGATGTTTACATCATCGTTATTAACAGTGTAAACCAAGCCCTGCGACTTTCCACCAGCAGTCACATCATAAGCTACTCCTTGTCCTCCATCACTCAATTGGTATTTAGAACTTGGGTAAAGATTTACCTGCAATCCCTCTTTTTGCGCTTCTTTAGCCATGGCAGCCCAATTCCCACCATAACGAAGGCCACAATACGTACTAATCAAACTAACAGCTTCTTGGGGGCTCATGTTATCACTATTAACTTTCACATTACTTTTAGCCACTAATAAACTACTGCTTGAGGCAGATGAAGAATTAGCCGCTTTATTGTTAGCCTGATTTCCACAACCAGCTAATAATAGGCCCATCCCCGTAACCATTAAAAATCCTATTTTCTTATTCATATTAATATACTCCTTAAAAAAATGAGGCTGGAGAAAATTTTTGTTTTCTCCAGCCTCAACTGTTTTTATAAACAATAGTAAGATAACATGGAAAATAACCACAAGGCTCAAGTCTAAGTACGGACGATAATCGCCGTCCTAGCTTAGTCCACCGCCTTGTCGAGGGGGTTATTTCCCACTTCCATATTTAACTAAGCCCGTGACTTGTAGCTACCATCAGTAGTGTTGATGATTAACTTGTCACCGTTCTTGATAAATGCAGGAACGTTAACAACTAAACCAGTTTCCATCGTAGCAGGCTTACCACCACCATCGATAGTAGCACCCTTAATCATTGGTTCAGTTTCAGCAACAGTTAATTCAACAGTAGTTGGTAATTCAACACCAATGATGTCGCCGTTAACAAAGTTTAAGATAACCTTCATGTTTTCAACAAGGTAGTTCTTGTCGTCACCAAGCAAGTCATGGTTTAAACTGTATTGTTCGTAGCTTTCAAGGTCCATAAATACGGCTGAGTCACCTTCATCATAAAGGTATTGAGCAGAACGCTTGTCAACGTTAACTTGTTCAACCTTTTCAGATGGACGCATAGTAGTGTGGACAATTGAACCTGAACGGAGATCTTGGATGTCCATTTGCATTAAAGTGTTACCCTTACCAGGCTTGTGGTGGTTGATTTGAAGAACCTTTAATAACTTACCGTCACGTTCAAAAACCATACCTTTTTTCAAATCAATTGTTTGAATCATAGTATAAAAACTCCTTCATATAAAACTGAACTCTTTTACCGATTAATGGGACTTTGCTTTAAAGCAAGCCTTAATCTTCGGCTTCGTTCCGTGCCGTTAATCATAGATAGTTACCATCTATAATTTACATTCACTGTCTATTGTATCACATTCCCTAATCACAACAATAGCAGTTGTTAGGATGTTTTATCAATAAAAAACTGTCTGCCTATTTCATAGTTTTCAATAGACAAACAGCTTTTTTCTTTGATCGATACTTCTAAACTAGCTCAAGATGTAATTGCTTTTCACCGATGAATCCAGCGCGCTTAAGAACAAGGTAAAGAGCAATTGAAAGAACAGCGGGTACTACCACGCCGAAAACCATGTATGTGCTGAACTGAGCCCAGCCGCGTGATAAGTAAGCAATTGGTGCAATCAAGGAGTTTAGTCCCAATCCTCCTAAGGTCGATGTTGAACGGAAATCAAACAGAACTGTTGCAATTGGTGCACAAACAGCTGCCGAAACAACCGTTGGAACTAAAAGATAAGGATTGATGAGGAGATTGGGAAATTGAACTTTAGGGGTAACAAGTCCTTGGGCGATATTTGCGCCAAGGTTATTTTGCCGAAATGACATCGCAGTAAAACCAACAAATTGAGCAGTAGTACCGATCAAGGCAGCCGCTGAAGAGATCGGATCAAGCATCAACGCAACGGCCAAGGCTGCAGAAGAGGCAGGCGTCATCAGAAATAGGGCCCACACAACGGAAATTACCATTGATCCTAAAACTGGTGAAACTTGCATCGAATGCGCAATGTAGGCGGACACAGCAAGAAGCGCCGGCGTAACAACTGCCGCAACGACTAGACCAAAACCGATCCCCACGGCTAACGCACCAAATGGAACAAGAACCATATCAAGTGGCGTCTTTCCAGTTAAATACTTACCGACAAGAACAGCAACAAGTGCCGCTAAAACAGCAGAAACAGGTTGGCCAGTAGTAAGAACCGGTGCTCCCGCTGCCGCCGCAGTTACTTGCCCTGTTGCAGTCATTCCTTTAACCGCCGTATCAGTAAAATGAACACCATTTGATCCAACGGTAGCCGCTACCATTGATGCAAATGTAACTAATGTATTTGTGTTCATCTGTGAAGCAACCGCAACCCCAATAGCAGGCGCTAATAATGCTTGAGCCTCACCACCAATTAGGGTAAGGACATGGATACCTGTCAAGTTACCAATTGTTTGAGTTAATAATCCTCCTCCTAGAACGACCAAAATAGCATTAGCCACCGCCGCAAAAATTCGATAGGCCATTTCCTTGACCTTTGATGAATTTTGATAAGTTGCATTAGCTTTAGAATTGCTAACTCGATTTTCCATCATTAACGCCTCCTTATAATTTGTTTTTTGTTTAATGATTGTTGTTAGTTTATCGGAGTAAAAATTAAAAGTCAATTATATTTCTCATTTATTTTTAATTTAAATTAAGGAATTGTTTTTATTAAATTCTTTACGATCGTCACATTTAAAGTAAGCGCTTTTGTAAATGAATTCTTAAGAAATCATAACCACCCGTCAAACGGGTGGCTTGCACATCGGCTATAAGCCGATAATAAAAGCCGGCGTCTCAAGACGCTGGCTTTCGCTTTGCTCAAGCCAAAATGCTCTGACTACTTTGCCACCGCTTTAAGCGGTGTTTGTACTACCTCACTTACCCTTAAAAGGGTCCGAATATTCCACACTTGTTAGCTTATCCATTGCTATATCATGTTTCTCTTGATCTCGGATATACTTCTTTATCGTGGATTCATTCAATCCAACTGTACTTACATAGTAGCATTCGGCCCAAAAATGTCGGTTCCCATATTTGTATTTTAAGTTTGCATGTCGATCAAACATCATTAATGCACCTTTCCCTTTTAAGTATCCCATAAACTACAAGACACTTAGCTTCGGTGGAATACTTACTAACAAGTGCACATGATCTGGCATCATATGACCTTCAATTATTTCTACTCTCTTATATTTGCACAATAAACGAATATAATCTCTCAGGTCTCTTCGGTATTGATTGAAGATCGCTTTACGTCTATACTTTGGTATGAATACGATGTGATACTTACATAACCACTTCGTATGGGCTAAGCTATTTAATTTATTAGCCATATTTATATAACCTCTTTTCCCTTATTGACTTTGGCTTGAACACCTACATCTTAAGGCAAAAGAGGCCTTTTTTATATAATTTTTCGCCCACCCGCATAGCAGGTGGTTTTTTGTTTCGTGCACTCGCTCTGCTCGCGCACTCAACTAGGTCTAAAGACATTAATAATCATAGCCACCATTTGTGGTAGTAGTGGCTGTTGTTGCAACAATCTTATTTTCTTGAATTGCTTCATTGGCAGGGGTGTCAGCAGTATTTACATTGAAAGTAAGAAAAGTATTTTTATTTTCTTCTTCACTATTAGTTTTATTTGCAGAAGAAGCAGCACTTGAATTTTCAGTAGCCTGAGCAGTTGTAGTCTTTTGTTCACTGGTTCTAGAAGTGTCAGTAGTATTAGCTACAACATTTCTCTTCGTTTCAGCAGTATCTAGGGCAGTCTCATCCCCTGAATTTTGCGGTTGCGCCGATTCAGCTACAATACCACCTGCTTGCGTTGTTGCTGAGGTAGTCGTATCTGCTTGGACACTAGCATTTACTACCCCAGTTGGCCCAAAAGCCAACATAAAAGTAGCACAGGCAGTAATCCACTGTTTCTTCGCCTTATATAGTTTCTAATTCTTATTTTTTGGAGTCATACTCCGTAAAGGATTATTTTTACCCATAAGATCTCCCCCGTCTCTTAATCATTTATCCATCTATAATTATAATCCAATACAAGTTCTTTTAAATTAATTTTTTATCATCCTATTAATTTAAAGGTCAACAAAATTTATCCTTGGCATTGTTAAGAGCAAAATTAATAAAAAAAACGAATGGTCGCTTTACGCTTAATCCCATCCGCTACCACAATACATTAGTCATTGCTTTTCGTTGTTTCTTTCGGTTGCTTCTTTGCAAATAAGTGATACACGAGTCGGGCAACCAGTGCTTGTAAAACAATCGTTACTACGCTTTGTGCAAGTTTTCTTACCCATTTCATAATTTTAGCTCCCTTACTTAAATCATGCCTTGTAGTTAAACCTAATCTTCTATCACTTTAATTATACTCGTTTCTTATTAATTTGTTTAATAGAAGTCTTTATCTTAATTAATTTTCATAATAATCTTCAATTCATCAATATAAACGCACAAAAAGCCCTTTTTATTCGATAATTGAGAATAAAAAGGGCTTAAAATTACCACAATGTTGTCTTTTGGCTAATTATAATTTTATTATTAATTTTCTAGATAATTTAATGGCTTATCAACATTCACCTTTGTTCCTTGATACTTTTTAGCAATCCATTGTTGAATTTGCTTATTATGGTAAAGCTTGACTAACTTCTTATATTCTTTATTATCACGGTTCTTCTTAGCAGTTGCTAAAACATTAATGTTATCCTTCGTGCTTTGATCAACTTTTTCGTGATAAATAGAATCTTTCAACACATTTAAATGACCAGTTAAAGCAATCGTATTACCGATTAATACTAAATCAGTTGACTTTAATACCCGTGGTCCGGTGGTATCATCAATTTCTTTAAATTGAAGGTTCTTTGGATTAGCCGCAATCTCATTGGTTCCACTTGTTGCCCCAAAGCCCGGCTTCAATTTTATCAAGCCTGCACTTTGTAAGAGTAAGAGACCACGCGCCGTGTTTGCTGGGTTATTAGCGATCGCAACTGTGGCACCATCTGGAATGTCTTTAACACTCTTATACTTATCTGAATATAAGCCCATTGGTTCTAAATAGGTAGTTCCAATCGCCGCTAATTGTGCTTTCTTATTTTCCTTATTATAAGCTTGCAGATATGACCATGATTGGAAAGCATTTACGTCAATTTCACCACTAGCAGTCGCCCGATTTAAAGCTACGGGATCAGTAAAGCTCTTGACCTTAATCTTCAAACCTTCACTTTTGGCCTGTTTACTATTTGCAATGTGTTGCCAAACCTGGACATCTGGGCCAATCGTTCCAACAGTAATCTCATCGTTGCGGGTAAACCCACCATTAGCGCCCACACTAAGTCCAGCTGCAACTAAAATCACTACTACAATACCAACAATCCACCAGCCGGTATGCTTTTTCTTTCTCATCATAACTACCCCTTTACTTTTGTTTTCGCTATTCGTCATAACTAGTCGCAATAGCCAACGGGATCCGACATGTCGTTATTCTCGAGAAATCCTTAGTCAGCGTTTACCAAAATTATTATTAGTCAACCACGTGGCGTTCAAATGGCTTATCTGAAATCCCTTCATCAAGGATCTTCTTTGACCATTCCTTAGCAGAGAATAATGAATGATCACGGTAGTTACCGCAAGATTCAATCGTTGTTCCCTGAACATCTTCCCACTTAGTCTTGTAGGCAATTTCTTCAAGTGAGGACTTCAAGGCCTTGGCAACTTCAGTAGTTGAGTGTTCACCCCACGTAATTAAGTGGAAACCAGTCCGGCAGCCAAATGGGGAACAATCAATCACGCCATCCAAACGGTCACGAAGCAAGCCAGCAAGTAAGTGTTCAATCGTATGTAAACCAGCAGTTGGAATTGCATTTTCATTTGGTTGGACTAACCGTAAATCATAGTTGCTAATCTTATCTCCCTTTGCCCCTTCTTCAACGGTAATTAAACGAACGTAAGGTGCCTTAACCTTTGTGTGATCTAATGTAAAACTTTCAACTTTAGCCATAATAAATCTCTCCTTTTCTGCCTGATGAGAATGAATCTTGGAACTAAAAAATCCCTAGGAACGGCAATCCAACCAATTCCTAGGGACGTTTAATATTCATTAACGTGATACCACCCTAATTTAGCCTTATCTCACAATAAGACCCGCAAGAAGTGCATAAAAATACTCCAGCATGGTAACGGGTGCTAATCGCTTGCTGCTAACACGTATGCTCACAGCATCAGTCTGCTCCAAGACCATCTTCATTATTCGTTACCATACTAGTTCTCATCTTTCCTAGCTCTCTGTAATGGCATTAAATAATTACTCATCTTTTCTAAGCAATTTCTAATTTAATTGTAATTATAATATCCTTATCCTTACTAATTGTCAACACCTATTTCAAAATTATTCATGATATAACATTCTTAACGTTTTAGCATCATTTTTAGTTATTCCGTTTTTGATATTTCGTGGGATCATCACACTATGCTCATATTCTGGAGCGTGAGCCAATCCAAGGGCATGTCCCAGTTCATGTTGGGCAACCTCACTTCGAAATTCTTTATTAGTATAATCTAACTGATTAGGGTCCAAAGTTGAAGTTGCCTTATGCAAGGTATTCGTAGTGGGATCATATTCCGTCCGAGTTGAGCCGAGTTCAGATGTTGTATAGCCAACACCATTGTTTCCCGTATTATTTCGTGCTAGATCACCATCAGCCGCAATAATATTGGCCTTATCTTCGTTCTTAGTCCAGCAGATATGAACTGCTTTCGTCTTATTCCATTTTTTGACCGCATCACGAAAAGCCCACTTTAATTTTGGATCAGCAGTTTCCATGTAAATAGTAATATTCTTTTTCTTCCACCTAAATCCTTCAAGCGGTGTCGGTGTATTTTCTGGGATTCTTAACCGTTCTGCATTTGGTCGTTGGCCGCCATTAGAAAACTGAAAATCATTACTATCAGAAGAATCCTGACTAAAAAATGATGATTGGAAAGGTTGGGAAGGCGCATCTGCATCAGCATGGACATGATAATCGCTAATTCCAACCATCCCCGCGACTAAGAGTGCTACTAAAAATCGACGCATTTTTATCATCCCGTTTACGCTTATTCTCTATCACAGTATTTTAGCACGCTTATTGATTTCATGCGTTTATCTTGTCCTTAATTTTTGTAAGTATGCAAAAGAGAGTGGGAAATAATCTCCTCGACAAGGCGATTGGCTAAGCTAGGACGATGATTAGCACGGCACGAGCTGATTATCGTTCGTACTTAGACTCAAGCCTTGTGGTTATTTTCCACGTTATCTTTCTATTATTCATAAAAGTAGTTGAGGCTGAGAGAAAACAAAAATTTCACCCAGCCCCTATTGTTTCAATCAGTTTTAAATATTAATCGCGTTCAAAGCCATCCATAATAATGTAAGACTTGATTGCTTCACGCTTATCCATTGCTTCATAAGCTTCTTGAATTTGGTCAAGGTCGAAACTCTTAGTAAAGACCTTACCAGGGTTAATGTCACCATCAAGAACAGCCTTCAACAATACGTCCTTGTCGTAAGTGGTTACTGATGCTGGACCTGGACCACCGCCGACAATAGTGTTGTTGTAGAATGGCACCGTCATGTCCATCTTTGGGGTATGAGGTAAGCCAACCCGACCAACGATGGTACCTGGACGGCCAACTTTCATGGCAGTATCAGTTGATTGTTCAGTACCAACGCATTCAAGGACAGCATCCCGTTAGTGAGTTCCATGATCTTTTGAACCGCTTCGTCACCACGTTCAGCAACATTGTCAGTAGCACCAAATTCCTTAGCAAGGGCTTGACGGTCAGCATGGCGACTAGTAGAAATGATCTTCTTAGCGCCCCGCATCTTAGCAGCAATAATCGCACAAAGGCTAACAGCACCGTCACCCATTACAACAACTGTATCACCCTCACTAACGTTAGCAACTCATGCAGCGTGGTAACCAGTAGCCATAACATCAGCAAGGGTTAAGAGGGACTTAAGCATTCCTTCACTGTAGTCACTTGGCTTGCCCGGAACTTTAACAAGCGCCCATTGCCCGTGTTGGAACCGAACGTATTGAGCTTGCACACCAGAGCTAAAGCTATCGTTGTGGCTCTGGCAAGAACCATCAAAGCCCGCGCGACAAGCAGCACAGTGCCCACATCCATGAGTAAATGGAGCAATCACAAAGTCCCCAGGCTTGACAGTAGTGATATCTTCACCAACTTCTTCAACAATTCCAATTGCTTCATGACCAGAGTTTTCAGAATCTTTTTCAACCGGATTAATTCCTCGGAAGTTCCATAGGTCAGAACCACAAACACAGGTCCGCACTACCTTAATAATTACGTCATCAGGCTTTTCAATTGTTGGACGGTCAACATCAACAATCTTCATTTGACCCGCCTTTTCAAAAATAGCTTTTTTCGTTGAAACGACCTCCTTTTTTTATTATTCGCCGTTTGTAAAATTAAGTTAGAAAAATAGAAAAGCCATCTTACCACAAACGAGCGGCACTATGTCCCGTCAAGTATACAGATCAAATAGATAAAAATTTTAGGCGGCTTGATTGCGGAATTTTTCCGCGGCCAAGCCGTTTTTGCTTGTGTAAGCGCGTTTGGTATTAAAGTATTCAATGGCTCCTTTGACGAGCTGTTCTAGCTCTGCTAGCGTCTTAGGACGAGGGTGTTTGTTAATCCAGATTAGCTTGAAGTCATTCCACCAACGCTCTATGGGGGAGTTTTCCCAAGGATGACCGGGGTGTGACATACTATGAATACAATTTTTAGAGGCTAAGTAGTCGTTAAACATACTTGAGCAGTAAGCTGACCCGCGGTCAGTATGGATCATTGGTTGCGCATCGGGTTCAACCGTAAAAGCACGATTAAAGGTTTCAATTGTCCACACCGGTTATAAAATGTTGGAAAACACCGATTTAAAATTGTCGGTTTTCCAACATTTTTTTATACCGCTCCACCAACCAATAATCAATTGGTCAGTATTATTTATTTGAGTCCAGTGGCTAACTTATTCTTGAAATTTAGGGTTGCTTCCTTGAGAGCGGCAACAATACAAACATAAAAATGCTGGTGTGCAAATTGGGTCAGCTGATTACTTACCCGAGCCGGCGGGGCATCTGAAAAGATGCTCTTTTTTATTTTAAAATCATCAAACTAAAAAGCCCTTTAGCTTATTTTGGCTAAAGAGCTTCTGTGTAAAGTTTAACGAATAGTTCGTTATTCAATGCTTAATTTGAAACTAAATAGGAGTTATCTTTCTTGAACAAAACATGACTGTAAATAAACTATCTTGAACAAAATAAAAAGTGTATTTTATTACTAAAATATTTCTGTTCTCCTATGGCACATATAGCATCTAGGTTCAAAGATAGTACCTTTGTTAGTTTAATAGGGGGGGCGTGGGTAACTATCTAGTCCCCTGTGTAATTTGATTAGTCTTCACATTAAAGAAATAATGATCAACTATGCTATCAACTTCTGGATCTGAATCTTTTGCTTTACAGTAAACCCTAAAAACATCTGGTGAATCTGTTGGATGAACATAAATGTTAACCTCATTCTGATCAATATCCTTTAGTTGAGCAAACTTATTAGCTACGTCTGTTGTGCTTAAGGTACTTTCAGAAGAACTTTCATTAGACGAACTTCTATGATTATCTGCTAGGAACTTATCCAAGTCTAATTTTTCTTTAGCTTTAGTAAATTCTTCTGTATTCCAATTATCGTCTCCAGATAGTATTAATTTACTTCCATCTAGTTTTCCAGTCAGAGGACTAGTTACATTGGAATCATGCAAAGTAATTGTATAGGAACCATCAGAATTCTTTTTCCAATTAAGCTGATCGTCTGTATCTGTACTAGTTGGATCAGCATATACGTATCTACTAGTACCGTTATCATTTAATGTAATTGCTGCTCCATCTTGATCATCCTTATAGGAACCAACAATGCTTTCATTTTCTGTTTTTCTCAAACTAGAGTTTTCTGCTTTTAATGAGGCATTCGTCTTATCTGAGCCATTATTTGTACTACAAGCAGCCAGCATTATTATACTTCGCTGCTGGTTCATCATGACTTTATACGCCAAGTTCATCGTCCGATCGCCCTTAATCTTTAAGCTTTGCTATTTTTTAATAGCATGCCTAAATAGATGGTACACATCGCCGCAGGGCAGTGCTTTTCTAACATTCCAGCTACCAAGTGTTTTGGTCAAAATCTCCCTTATTCAGATAATTATTACAGGCAAAAATAATCTTAATGTTTAAATTTGCTTCACTTCAATAAAAGACCGGCCTGCTCAACCCCAAGCGTTTTGACGGACCGATCTTTATTTACATTAAGGCATCTTTACTTACTTTGAAAAACTTTTAATTTATCTTAGCCAGTTATTGTGACAAAGTTTCCACTTGTTTAGTCAACTTCTCCAAATCGTGACTTTGGTTGAAAGTTTTTAAATTTGCTTACACTTGCCGAACGCTCCTTTGGACAGTTTCTTGGCCATTAGTAGTCAAGGTTAGCCACACAATTCGTCGATCAGTTTGATTTACTTGTGATTGAATTAAATTATCTTGAATCAGTCGCCAAGTGTTTCTGGAAATTAGTGTGCACGTAACCATGAACACATCAGCTAATTCACTAGCAGTGGCTTGTCCGTGTTGTTCTAGATAGATTAATTTCCCCACTCACGCATTGAGAAACCAGTTGTGGTCAGCCCTTGCATTCACATCTGGTATGCTTGTTTCTGAATAGCCTGTAGGGTTGCTAAGCTCTCAAACTGGATCTTAGTTTGCCGATGATTTAGCATATAATATCATCCTATTCTTTGCGCTGCCGCTTAGGCATTCCGAAGAGTCCTAACACACTACTCATTGCTAATAGTAATAAGCCACTCAGCGTCATGTGTTGTTGATCAGTTTCACCAGTTTGAGGCAACCGTTGGTCCACAAAATTAGTAGCCGCCGCTTGACCAGCCTGAACCGGTTTTGCTGGCGTCGTTGGTTGACTTGTGTTAACTGGTTTTGCTGGCATCGTTGGTTGACTTGGATTATCTGGTTTTGTTGGCACATCCTTGGTATAAATCACCGTGAAGTCAAGATCACTAGCGTCACCACTCACAGTTTGTGCCCCAATTTCAGCTTGATCTGGCGTATAACCCTTAATAACTGGGCTAGTCACTACCGCAAAGCTTTGATCAGCTGACCAAGACCCATAGGTCTTTTCACCTGTAACCGTATCAGTTGAGACTTGACGCGTAAAGGTCACTTGAGCGGTGTTATCAGCAGGAGTTTGATTACCAGCGCCTTGATAATGAATAGTTTCTGTAACGGTTTTGGCCTCTGTAGACTGAATGTTTTGATGCTTCAATTTAACCTTGAAGTTCTGATCAGTTTTGTCATCATTGTCGAATGTCAAATCTGCTGGATAGCCATCAGTAACCAGCTCATACCCTTGTTTCTTATAATCCGCAATGCTGCCACTGGTACTATAACTGGATTTCGAGCCCGTTGTTCCTGAAATTGAATCCGTCTTTAAAGTTTTTCCGGTCGTATCATCAACGTAGCTGACACTACCTTTTTGATTATCTGCTGTATAGGTGATCGTTGTATCTTTCGTTGGATCACTTGGCTGATAACTGCTACCTGGTGTCAAAACATTACCTTCTGGATCATGTGCTGTATAACCTGGTACCGTCGGTACACCGGCTGGTGTAACCTTCGTCGCATCACTTTGGTCATTTGTATAGACTACTTTTGGTGCTCCAGGGAAGTTCCCATCACTTGAGTTTGGTACCAATGATCCGACTTTCGTATATGTCACGGTCTCATTAACATCTGCTGAATCGGCATTCAGGTCAGTTACGGCAGCTGTCTGCGCTTTATCAGCTACATATCCCAGTACCACTGGGCTAACAACGGCATCAAAGGTTGTATCACCATTTGTCGCTGTCCAGGCTGTTGTTCCAGCACCACTTGTAATAACTTCACCAGTAACGTTATCGACCACGACTGTTCGGGTGAAGTTGACAGAATCAGTGTGTTGCTTGGCCACTACGCGTCCATTCTGATCAACATAGCTGACGGTCTCATTGACCGTCTTATCATAGTTGGTACTAGTTGGCCACTTTGGTCCATCTGGTTCATCTGGATTGATTGATGCTCCCGGTATCTGTGGATCCGTTGGATTCACTGGTGTCAGATGATGCTTCAATTTAACCTTGAAGTTCTGATCAGTTTTGTCATCATTGTCGAATGTCAAATCTGCTGGATAGCCATCAGTAACCAGCTCATACCCTTGTTTCTTATAATCCGCAATGCTGCCACTGGTACTATAACTGGATTTTGAGCCCGTTGTTCCTGAAATTGAATCCGTCTTTAAAGTTTTTCCGGTCGTATCATCAACGTAGCTGACACTACCTTTTTGATTATCTGCTGTATAGGTGATCGTTGTATCTGTACCATTATCAGAAGGTGTTGGTGGAATATAGCCCTTAGTACAATCATCGGAATCAACTGGCACCAAAGGAGTCCCCATATGATCTTCAGGTGTATAGCCAGGAATAAAAGCAATAACCGGATAATCAGGCACCGATGAATCAGCAATCTTAGTAGGGTCACTAGGATCATTGGGATAAATTATTGACGTTGTTGAGCCGTCAGGATTAGAGACAATCCAGTGGCCGAGCTTGTTGTAAACATACTTAATATCAAAGGTTTGTGGGATATATGGATTTTCAATTCCGTATATCGCATAATCTAATTGATACATTATCGTAGGATCTGAAGGCCTTATACTTGTCGATGTCATGAGAACTATTCCATTTCGAGCAATTGAAGCAGACATTGTTCCATCTGAACCAGTTTGAGTGTAAGTAATAACTACTCCATTATGAAAGTTTTTAACATAACTAGCACCAATCTCTCCGTATGGTGACATAACGCCATTTGAATTAGCAGGTGCAATAGCGTAGTAACCATTTACAACATTTACGTCGCTCGTCGTATAATTTTGGCCAACTAACCCTTTTTGTGTATAAGCAGCAACTGGATTACCATTACTGTCGGTGATTTGTTTTCCATCTTTATCAACGTAATAAGTTGTTTGTGTGATCAATTTTGGTACAAAACAAGAAAGTGTATTGTAGTAGTTATTATCAAATTCACTAGCTATATATTTAGTAACAAAACTGTTGCTATAGCTTCGGACCATTTCAAAATAAACATCATTATAATAGATGGTACGATCAAATACAGCAGATGTTACCTGAGTATTTTGATTTAAAGTGTATTGCTTTAAAACCTTATTTGATGCCGATAATTCCGTTACATAAACAATTCCATCGCCCGTTCGATTAGTTGAAAAAACAATCTGGTTTCCACCATATTTTGCTTGCAACCATTCATAACTGTAATGAGAGTTATCTGGATCAATCCACATTCCAGATGGATAATCTGGATCACTAACTGAGAAACCCGTATTGGTAACTGAACCTACCAATACCTTTCTACCGTAGTTTTGAGCAAACTTAGTTGTAACTATTGCACTATTTTTAGAAACATTAGTGGCTATCTGCGCTACACTCTGTTTTCCACCTGCACTGGTTACATCAGCCTTCACTGCACTGCTACCACTTGCACTGGTCGTTTCAGTCTTTACTGCACTACTGCTACTTGCACTGGTTGAATCAGCTTTCGTTGCACTGCTACTACTTGCACTGGTTGAATCGGCCTTCGTTGCACTGCTACTACTTGCACTGGTCGTTTCAACCCTTACTGCACTACTTAAGGTACTGGTAGCTGCCGCATCAGCTGACACTGGCCGACTTGTAACTAGCATCCCTAATCCCAGCGAAAATACTGAAATCCCCATAACAGCCCAATTCTTACCGCATTTATATAATTTATAATGCGTTTTAGTTTCTCCAAAGTAATTATTCCTTAACACAAGAGGACTACCTTTCACACTGTTTTATCTATGGCAGATTGTAAAATTTAAATTGAACATTTTAGTGGACAGAAAAACCCATAAAGGTCTTTAATGGTGTCGTCACAACATTCCATTAGAAAGAAGGACCTTAAACACTGACAGTTGATCACGGGAAAGAGTTCGCCAACTACCAATCAATTGAGGAGCAGACCGGTGTACCGCTGTATTTTGCCCATGCCTATTCCCCACATGAACGTGGTAGTAATGAAAATCGTAATCGAGTGTTACGGCGATTTATTCCTAAGGGTCAGCCAATTGAAGAGATTAGTGATGATAAATTGATTCAGATTAACTGGTATCTGAATTCACGGCCTCTCAAATGTTTGAACTGGCGAACTCCAATTGAGATCTTTTTGCTTAATCTGCGTCATTAAATTTGTTCAAGTTATTTATTGCAATCTGC